>OIXX01000158.1_pt1 | contig 55211 bp, 51 predicted proteins | sample 1588161 | NCBI WGS metagenome assembly OIXX01 (sample SAMN03283274) | human gut metagenome | biome: human-associated habitat; material: feces | host: Homo sapiens | place: Peru | collected 2012 | reverse complement strand
GAGTGGGTGCGCAGCTCGCCCAAGGCCCGTCAGGCCAAGAACAAGGCCCGTCTGGCTCGCTACGAGGAGATGGAGGCCGAGGCCCGCGCAAGCCAGAAACTCGACTGGACCGATATCCGCATCCCTGTGGGCCCGCGTCTGGGCAACAAGGTGCTCGAGGCCCATCACCTGCACAAGGAGTTCGATGGCCGCGTGCTCATCGATCACCTTTCGTTCACCCTGCCGCGCAACGGCATCGTGGGCGTCATCGGCCCCAACGGTGTCGGTAAGACCACGCTGTTCAAGACGATTGTGGGTCTGGAGCCGCTGACTTCGGGCGAGCTCGAGGTGGGCGAGACCGTCAAGATCTCCTATGTCGATCAGAACCGTTCCGGCATCGACCCCGACAAGAACCTGTGGGAGGTCGTCTCGGACGGTCTGGATCACATGATGGTCGGCGAGACCGAGGTTCCGAGCCGCGCGTACGTGGCGAGCTTTGGCTTTAAGGGCCAGGACCAGCAGAAGCGCGCCGGCGTACTCTCCGGTGGCGAGCGCAACCGTCTGAACTTGGCGCTTACGCTCAAGCAGGGCGGCAACCTGCTGCTCCTCGACGAGCCCACGAACGACCTCGACGTCGAGACGCTGTCCTCGCTCGAGGCGGCGCTGCTCGAGTTCCCGGGCTGCTCGGTGGTCATTAGCCACGACCGTATGTTCCTGGACCGCGTCGCCACGCACATTCTGGCGTGGGAGGGCACCGACGAGAATCCGGGCAACTGGTATTGGTTCGAGGGTAACTTTGAGGCCTATCAGGCCAACCGCATCGAGCGCCTGGGTGAGGACGCAGCCCAGCCGCATCGTATTCACCGCAAGCTGACGCGCGACTAGGTTTGTTACGCGGTTTTACCAAACCGCGTAACGAGATGACGCTGCGCGGGCCGCAAGCACCCCATCTTGCCGTTCAGGCCGTCGCTCGCGTACCGAAGTACGCGTCGCTCCTCTTTCACGGCAACCTGGGGCACTTGCGACCCGCTCGCTGTTGGTTATGCAACATCAACAAATAAAACGGCTCAAATCCTGATTTGGATTTGAGCCGTTTGTCGTTACTGATCGGGTTCTTCGACTTTGTCGATGGCCCAGGTGGCTCCGAGGCCGCCGGTGGTGTTGCGGCGGATGCGCACGGTAACCTCGCGGCGCTCGCCAGCCTGCGTGTAGCGCAGGGGGAAGCTTGCGCGGTTTCGCGCGGCCTCGATGGTACCGCGCTCGCGGGCGATCCAGTAGTACTCGCCGACGATGCCGAGGGTGTCGGCGCCGTAGGGGAGATAGGTCGACAGTTGGTGCAGAAGCGGGCCGGGGCAGAAGACCTCGGTTGCGAAATCGACGGGGAAGTCCTCGGGGATGGCGGGCGCTGCGGGTGCGGGGGCCCGTACTGCAACGGGGGCCGGAGCCGTTGCAGGCACAGGAATCTGGTCATAGACAGGTGCGGATGTGGACTCGATGACGGGTGCAGACTCAGGCACCGGTTCCGGCTTACCTGCGAAATCTGTCGGTTCCACGGAGACGGATGCGTCTTCAGTCTCGGTTTTGGCATCGGCTTGCGGAGCGTCCTCTGCCTCGACAGATGACTTTGCCTCGATGGGCGTGGATGCCATGGTGGTGATGCCGGCGTTGGCGTTCTCGGGGTCATAGACGACCGTAAGCGAGATGGCAGGCTGCGGCGTCTCGGGCTCCGGCGTCGACTCGGTAGCGTCTTGATCGTCGGGCTGATCGCTCTCGGTCTCGTCGCCAAAGACATCGCTGTTTTGGAACGCAGGCGTCTCGGATTGGTTAGCGGCTTCTTCGGTTGTCGACTTGGGGGCCTCGTTGAGCTCCGCAGTGGCTTCCTGCCCGGATATGACTTCGGGATCGGTCGTGGCGGCGATTTCGGGTTCGGCTTCTGCCGTTACCTCAATAGCGACTTCGATCTCTGCCTCGGGCTCGGGATCCGGCACGGCTTCAACCACAGCTTCGGGCTCGGGGCGCTTAACGTGTTTGGGGCGCACGGCCTTGAGGTTCTTCTCACCGCGCTTTTTCTTTTTGTAGGACTGCTTGGCGCCCTTGGTAGCCTTGCGCTTGTCCTCGCCCTTGGCAAGGGCGGCATCCCATACCTCGTTGGCGATGACGGTGGCATACAGGCGGCCGCCTTTAAAGACGGTCAGCTTAATGCAGTCGTTAAGCTCCTCGAGCAGCTCGCGCGTGGACTCAAAGCCCAGGTTATACGCGTCCATGTCGCCAGCAGCGAGCGCCTCCTCGACCTGTGTCATAAATGTTTGCTTGCCGCATCCAATCGCATCGCGCAGCAGGCGATACAGATAGATATGGTTGCCCAGCGAAAGCGTGGGCCTAACTATTGTCTTGCTCATGGCAAATCTCCTCTTTACACATGTAAAGCATCTTACCATCGCAGAGCGTTCGCCATGGCGGCGCCCAAGGCAAACGGGCGCGAACCGCTGTCGATTCGCGCCCGTTGTACAGGTTGCCTATCTGGGGATGCAGCGCCTAGTTGCCCGATGTCGTGCCTTGGCTTGAGCTGCTAGATGTCGTGCCCGATGTGGTGTCACTCGAATTGCCGTTGCTGCTGCCTGCTGTGGCCGTTCCCGACGTGGTGTCGCTCGTCTGGCCGCCCGTGCTCGGCTGCGAACCGTCAGTCGTTTGGCTTGAGTCGGTCGTGCCGGATGACGTGCCACTGTTGGTCGTAGAGGAATCGGTGCTCTGCGATTGGTCTTGGGTGTTCGAGGACGAGTTGGCAGAGGTGGAACCGTCTTGCGTGTCGTCCGTCTGCGTCTGCTGATCTTGAGACTGGGTGTTGTCATTTGCATCGCTCTCGGTCGTACGTGACGAAAGAATTGGCTCGGGGCGCTCGCCCAGACCCTCACCGGCGGTGGTTATAAGGATGGCGCCGGCGCAGGCGATAACCGCGACGATGGCGATGGCGATCGAGAAGATGATGACCTTCTTTTGCGTCTGGCTGCGCTCTTCTGCCGCCTTGGCACGTAGGCTGTTGGGGGCGACGCGCGTCGTGGTCGCGCGTCCCGCGACCTGGCGCATCTCCTGCGTAGTCGCGGCGCCGCCCAGGTGCTCCTCGGCATTAAGCTCAACGGGCTCATAGGCGCCGGCGGGGTAGTCGACGGCGGCGTGCGTACCTTTGAGGGCTTCGGCGCTGGCAGAGATAAAGTGGCGGTAGATCTGCGAGGACACAACGGTGATGACCGAGCTCACGGCGGCACCAATTACTGAACCAGCGATACCAATCTTGGAGGCAAGCGCGACGCTCGTGGCGGCAGCTGCGGCGCCGGCGATGATTTGGGGAATAGAAATGTCGTCGAACAGGCCCTTTTTGGGCGCGATAGCCATGGTCTGTCCGATGGAATGGTTCTCGTGCGCGCCGTTGTTGAGCGATGCCGGTGTCATGACGCGCGTGCGCGGCGCGTCTGTGTACTTGGTTGTCATACGGGGTCCTCCCGGTGTAAATCTGCTTCGTTTCGTGTAGCCATCAGGGTACCCACCAGATGTGAATCGTACGTGACATTTAACAGATACCATCAACTCATCAAGGGGGCTTGCTGTCTTTGGCGAAATAGCTTGATGCTAAACTGGACTTACGATTGCGAGGTGGTTTACGTGATGTATCCGTATATGACATTCGAAGACGGTACCGAGGTCATTCATTCTGACCTGATTACAGATGGCGATGTCGAAAAGGTTATCGTGCATTTTGAACGACCGACGGCAGAGGGCTTCGACTCCGCTCGTTGTGAGTTGCCTTCTTACAATTGGACCATGTGGGAGGGGCGTTTCACCGACGAGGAGAAGCGAGGATTTGAGACTTTTCTGAGCAATAACGCCCATCTGCTGTATCGCTACGCCGCAAACGGAGGAGCTAAAGTTGCCTAGCCTTTTTCTTATTGGCGGCTATAGGGTCTTCTTTTGGTCCAACGAAGCGGGCGAGCCAATCCATGTCCATGTTTGCAAGGGGGCGCCTTCAGATAACTCGGCCAAAATCTGGCTGACTCGCAGGGGAGGTTGCATTGTCGCTAATAACAAAGCGAAAATCCCCCGGAGCACGCTTGACGACCTCTGTGAAATTATCGCCGCTCAGCATGAATTGATCTGCTCTAAATGGAAGGCATTTTTCCTTGTGGACGAGATCTCGTTCTACTGCTAAACGCCACCCTGGCTTCCCTTTTTCAATTTTAAGCATGAGCCCGTCCCATCAGCACTGATTGAACTTGACAGTACAATGGAAGCGGACTTTATCGCCGCCGCTCACCGCGGCTAAACGGATATGTTGGAGCTCGCATGAACGATTTTCAAAACGGTCAAGTTAAGAACGACGGCTTTTTGCGTGTGGCGGCGGCGTCGCCCAAGATTCGCGTTGCCGATGCCGAGGGCAATGCCGAGGTTGCGTTGGCGGCTGTTCGCGAGGCTGCCGAGCACGGTGTTCGTGCTCTGGTGCTGCCCGAGCTTAATCTGACTGGCTATACCGCGGCCGATCTGTTCCATAACCGCACACTGCTGCATGCCTGCGAGGCGGCACTTGCGCACATCCTCGATGGAACCCGTGAGTTGCCGATCGTCTTTACCGTTGGCTTACCCGTTGCGGTGGCAGAAAACATCTACAACTGCGCCGCCGTGTGCTGCGCGGGCGAGCTTTTGGGCCTCACGGCCAAGAAGTATCTGCCCAACTATGGCGAGTTCTACGAGCGCCGCTGGTTTGCTCCGGCGCCTGCGGATCCCGTGTGGGTCGAGTTTGCCGGTCAGGGTCCGGTCCCGCTGGGCTCGGGGCTTATCTACCGCTGCTGTGATGAGGGCGCCGAGGACCTGGTGCTGGGCGTTGAGGTCTGCGAGGACCTGTGGGTGCCGACGCCCCCTTCGACCGAGATGGCGCTTGCCGGTGCGACGGTGATCCTCAACCCGTCGGCCTCGGACGAGATTATCGGTAAGGTAGATTACCGCCGCGGCCTTATCTCTAACCAAAGCGCGCGTCTGTACTGCGCCTATGCCTATGCAGACGCGAGCGAGGGTGAGTCCACGACCGATATGGTCTTTGCGGGCGAGAACCTTATCTACGAAAACGGCTCGAAGCTCGCCGCGACCAAACTACTTACCTGCGATATGGCCATCGCCGACGTTGACCTTGACCGTCTGGTTGCCGAGCGCCGCCGCTCGACGACGTGGACGCGCGCGGACGATGCGCCGGAGGCCACGACCGTTGAGTTTTCGTTTGAGGGCGTGCCGGCCAAAGAGCCTGTCCTGCGCGATGCCTGCGATATTGACCGCGTTTTCCCGCGTGCGCCTTTTGTGCCGGCCGACCATGGCGACCTTTCCGAGCGCTGCGAGACCATCCTTGACCTGCAGACTGCTGGCCTCAAGACCCGCCTTGCCCACACGGGCACCAAGGCTGCGGTCATCGGCCTTTCGGGTGGCTTGGACTCTACGCTGGCACTGCTTGCGACCGTGCGCGCCTTCGATGCGCTGGGGCTGCCGCGCACGGGTATCACGGCGGTCTCCATGCCCGGCTTTGGTACGACGCATCGCACCAAGTCGAATGCCGAGTCGCTCGCCAGCGACCTGGGCGTGAGCTTCCGCGAGGTTTCGATTCACGCGGCCGTGGAACAGCACTTTATGGATATTGAGCACGATCCGGCCGTGCAGGACGTGACCTACGAGAATAGCCAGGCCCGCGAGCGTACGCAGATTCTGATGGATCTGGCCAACCAGGCCGGCGGTTTTGTCATCGGCACGGGCGACCTGTCGGAGCTGGCGCTCGGCTGGGCTACCTATAACGGCGACCACATGAGCATGTACGCCGTCAACGCGAGCGTGCCCAAGACGCTTGTGCGCCATCTGGTGCGCTATGCGGCTGATGTCTTTGGTGGGCGTATTGCCGAGGTCTTGCTCGATATCCTCGATACGCCGGTGTCCCCCGAGCTTCTGCCACCCACGGGCGATGGCGAGATTGCGCAGAAGACCGAGGATTTGGTGGGCCCGTATGAGCTGCACGACTACTTCCTCTACTACCTGCTTCGTTTTGGCTTTGAGCCGGGCAAGATCTACCGCATGGCGCTCAAGAGCTTCGAGGGCGTCTACGACGCCAAGACCGTCCACACGTGGCTGCGTACGTTCTATCGTCGCTTCTTTACCCAACAGTTTAAGCGCAGCTGCCTGCCCGATGGTCCCAAGGTGGGCTCGGTGACGCTCAGCCCGCGCGGCGATTGGCGTATGCCGAGTGACGCCAGCTCGCGTTTGTGGCTTGCGCAGATCGACGCGCTCAATCCAATTGACTAAGGTTGGCTAAATTGAACCAATGCGGGGTTTGTAAGCGTTACACTTTTGCAATCTGATGGCCCGTATCGCGCGGCGCTCTTGTCGGAGCGCCGCGTTTTTCATATCGAAAGGTGGCACCATGCAGGCATCGCAGCGTCTCGACCGCTTTGGCGCGGAGGTCTTCGCCTCGCTTAACAACAAGCTCCTCGCGCTGAAGGCTCAGGGCAAGACCATTTACAACATGAGCGTGGGCACGCCCGACTTTAAGCCGTACGACCACGTGGTCGAGGCGCTCACGCAAGCAGCCCAAGATCCCGAGATGTGGAAGTATGCCCTGCGCGACCTGCCCGAACTCAAGCAAGCCGTGTGCGATTACTATGAGCGTCGCTTTGGCGTTTCGGGCATTACGCCGTCCATGGTGCAGTCGTGCAACGGCACGCAGGAGGGCGTGGGGCATTTGGGCCTGGCCCTGCTCGATCCGGGTGACACCATCCTGGTTCCCGATCCGTGCTACCCGGTCTTTGAGGCGGGTGCCAAGATCGCCGACGCCAAGCTCGAGTACTACCCGCTGGTTGCCGAGCACAATTACCTGCCTTATGTGGCGGGCATCGATCCCGAGGTGGCCGATCGTGCCAAGTACATGATCGTGTCGCTGCCCGCCAACCCGGTGGGCTCGGTTGGAACGCCCGAGGTCTACGAGGAGATCATCGCTTTCGCCCGCGAGCACGATCTGCTCATCGTCCATGACAATGCCTACTCCGACATCGTGTTCGACGGCGATCCGGGTGGAAGCTTCTTGCAGTACCCTGGTGCGATCGAGGTGGGCGTTGAGTTCTTCTCGCTCTCCAAGTCGTTTAACGTCACCGGTGCGCGTATCGGCTTCTTGGTCGGCCGCGAGGATGTGATCTCTGCCTTTGCCAAGCTGCGCAGTCAGATTGACTTTGGCATGTTCTTCCCGATCCAGAAGGCTGCTATCTCGTGCCTGAATGGCCCGCGCGATGAGGTTGAGGCACAGCGTCTGAAGTACCAGGATCGCCGCGATGCCCTGTGCGACGGTCTTGAGGACCTGGGCTGGGAGCGTCCCAACGCCCATGGTTCTATGTTTGTGTGGGCCAAGCTTCCCGGTGGTCGCACCGATTCCATGGCGTTTTGCGAGGAGCTCATGGAGAAGGCCGGCGTTGTGGTGACGCCGGGCGCGAGCTTTGGTCCTTCGGGTGAGGGACACGTGCGCATGGCGCTGGTCCTGCCGCCCGATCAGATTGCTTTGGCTGTCGAGGCCATTCGCGAGGCAGGCCTGTATTAAAAAGCTATTTCGGCTCGTCAACAGCTTGAAACCGATTTCGTACAGTTATTTTACGAATCCTGCAAACATTTTCGGTAAACGGTCGATTTTTGGCTGCGAATAGGAGCATAATCAAAGTCCCGATTGGATGTATTGGGATTACGGCAAGCCGCTCGGGTCGTTCCCGGGCGGCTTGTTTGTGGAGAGAGATGGGAGTTTCTAATGGTTAACGAGAAGAAAGTCGCTATTGTCGGTTGCGGTTTCGTCGGTTCGTCTTCGGCGTTCGCGCTGATGCAGAGTGGTCTGTTCTCCGAGATGGTCCTCATCGACGTGGACAAGAACCGCGCCGAGGGTGAGGCCTTGGATATCGCGCACGGCATGACGTTTGCCGAGCCGATGAAGATCTACGCCGGCGATTATTCCGATGTCGCCGACGCCGCCATGATCGTCGTCACCGCTGGCGCAGCCCAGAAGCCCGGTGAGACCCGCTTGGACCTGGTCAACAAGAACGTCAGAATCTTTAAGTCCATTATCCCCGAGATTAAGAAGTCCGGCTTCGACGGCATTCTGCTCATCGTCTCCAACCCGGTCGATGTTCTGACCTACGCCGCCATCAAGATGTCCGGCCTGCCCGAGGGCCACGTCATCGGTTCCGGCACCGTGCTCGACACTGGCCGTCTGCAGCAGATGCTTGGTGCTCATGTCGAGGTTGACCCGCGCGATGTTCAGGCTTATGTCATGGGTGAGCACGGTGACTCCGAGTTTGTCGCTTGGTCCAGCGCTCAGGTTGCCGGCGTTCCGCTGAACACCTTCTGCGAGCTTCACGGCCACTTGGAGCACGAAGCCGCCGAGAAGCGTATCGCCGAGGACGTCAAGAACTCCGCCTACACCATCATCGAGAAGAAGCACGCTACCTACTACGGCGTCGCCATGGCTGTCAAGCGCATCTGCACTGCCGTCATGCGTGACGAGCAGACCGTTTTGCCTGTCTCTTCGCTCATGGTGGGCGAGTATGGCCTGTCCGATCTGGCCATCTCCATGCCGACGGTCGTTGGTCGTGACGGCGTTGTCTGCCGCGTTCCCGTGCCGCTGAACGATGGCGAGCAGCATGAGCTCACCGCCTCTGCAAAGGCCCTCAAGGACATCATCGACAGCGTCGATTTCTCCTGCTAAATCGAGCTCGCTAGAGCGAAAAGCTACAATGAAGGCGTTCGGGTCCACACGGCCCGGGCGCCTTTTTGGTGCAAAGTAACCTGACCCCAATGCACCATCCCAATGCACCCTTGTTGATGGGAGGGCCATGTCGGATTCGCCTAATTTCTTGACCTATGCCCAGACGGCGTTTGATCCGTTTAAGGAGCGGCCGTTCTGCACGGTGGATAGTCTGGTCTTTGCGTGGTTGTCCTATTTGCGTTTGCCGGGTGATATGGCGGAGCTGACGAACTGGCAGGGCCTAAACGTACGCGAGCTGCTGCGTGCCGAGTGCTACCGGGACATGATTGACGACTTGTGGGACCCAGAGGGGAGCAGGGCCTTGTTGGAGGCCGTGGCAGCAAGCCCTCGCTACCGTGGCGTTCACGTTTGCGGCTATCGTGTCGTGAGTGATATGGTGACGACAGAGCAGTTTGCAGCCATGGCGTTCCGGTTTCCGTCGGGGTTTAGTTATCTTTCCTTCCGGGGGACCGACAGCACGATTGTGGGCTGGAAAGAGGATTTTAACATGGCGTTCCGGTGTCCTGTGCCGGCCCAGGAATCCGCAGCGCGCTATGTAGACGAGGCGGCGGATGCGATTGACGGGCCGCTTTTGTGCGGAGGTCATTCCAAGGGTGGAAACCTTGCGGTGTACGGTGCGGCGATGTGCTCCGATGTCGCCCGTGAGCGAATCGAACGGGCGTATTCCCATGATGGTCCGGGCTTCGTCGAGGAGTTTCTGAACGGCGACGCCTTTGCCGGTCTTTCTGGTCGAATCGACAAGACGCTACCTCGGTCGTCGATCTTTGGCATGCTGTTCGAGACACAGGAGGACTACGCTATCGTCGAAAGCACCGAGTTTAGTTTGCTGCAACACAATCCCTTTAGCTGGGTGATTGATGGTCGCGACTTTGTGTATTGCGAACGCCTGTCTGCTGGCGCGCGATATGTTGACGGCTCCATTCGCGAGATGCTGCTTGCGGTGTCACCTGGCGAACGCGAGCGTTTTGTAGATGCGTTGTTCTCCGTGTTTGAGGCCACGGGTGCTGAGCGGTTTGCGGATATCGCTGGGAATCTGCGCGAGAGCCTGCCCGTGATGCTCCAGGCTGCGCAAGGCTTTGACAAAGATACACGACGCCTTGTCTCGCAGACCATCGTGGCAATCCTTAAATGCGCACTGCTGCCCAAACGACCCCAGATCGACATGCCCGCTGCCGGCAAGAGTTTGGCAGAACAGCTCGAGGCTTGGCAGTCCGAACTCCTGCGCTAGCCATGGGTGCAGAGCAACCTGTCCCCGATGCACCATTCTTCGATGCGCCTGGGGCGGGCTCGACCGCTATACTGGTTCGTGCCGAAATCGATCTAGAACGGAATGCCGTATATGAAAATCAATCACGCGATTCTGCATATCCTGGACTTTGACTCTGCCGTCAACGTCATGAGTCAGCGCGAGCTCGATATCGAGAGCCGTACCGTGCGCAACTTCGTGACCACGCATCTGCGCCGCGCGCGTACCTCGGCCGACAATAAGCGCGCCACGTTTGCCGCGAACTCTGCGTTTGGCGGCGAGCTCAAGGGCTATTTCTTTGGCGAGCGCGAGTTCGTGGACCTGTCGCAGCAGATTGCGGAGTTTATCTCCTCCGAGCTCACCAAAGCCGAGAAAGCCGAGTCCACCGACGTGCTCGTGGCCGATTTTGACGACGATGAGGATGCCCGCTGGTTTGCCGTGATGCTGCTGGGCTCCAAGCAGGCTTTTATGCACGAAGTGGGCCGCGAGGAGGGGGAGGTGCGCAACGATATCGCGCGCCACTACGCCATTCTGCCGAATCCTTCGCAAAAGGTGCCGAGCTATGCCATCGTGCGCGCGAGCACTATGGAGATCGGCTACGTGGACAAGAAGCGCAAGATCGCCGGCGAGGATCGCATGCTCATTCCCGACGGCCTGCTGCAGTGCGACACGGGCGTATCGGGCAAGGAGGTCATCGACACCGTGACGCGTGTGGTCGAGGAAGTCGCCGAGGAGCACGGTACCAACACGGCTGTAGCGCTCGCTAAGGTTAAGGCTGCCGTTGCCGAGAAGGTTGAGGATGATGAGGAGCTGCCGCCGTGGGATATCGTCGATGAGGTCTTTGAGGACGAGCCGGTCATCAAGGAGAGCGTGCGTGCGGCGCTGACCGAGGAGAAGGTGCCCGAGCGCGTGCCCGTGGAGCGCAAGCAGGTTGAGCGCGCCGCGGTGCGCAATCACAAGATTCGTACCGATACGGGCATCGAGATCAGCTTCCCGGCCGAGATGGGTTCGAACTCCGAGTACATCGAGTTCGTCAACGAGCCCAACGGCCTCATCTCCATCGAGCTCAAAAACATCGGTAGCATCGAGAATCGATAAGTTGCGTTACGCCTGCAGCGAGAAAGCAAAGGCCGAAGCCCCTTGGGGTTTCGGCCTTTTTACGTGGGGCTTAATTACGCTACTGGTTGAGCATAAGGCAGCGAAAACGCCCCTAGGCGAGCAAGGTGACGTGAAAGAGGAGGGAAGCGTACTTCGGTACGCGACCGACGATTGAACGTCAGATTGCCGCTTAGGGGCGTTTGCAGCGTCGACCGGTCCGTCGTTCGTCAGAACGACGGAACCAAAGGTGCAGCGTCGACTAGTTGCGCGGTTTGGTAAAACCGCGCAACCCTAGAGCTGGCGCAGGCCCTCTTCCAGGCCGGTCTTGCTGTCGGTCTTCTCATCGCGCATCTTGATGACGCGGGCGGGAACACCGGCCACGACGGCGCCGGCGGGGACGTCCTCGACGCATACGGCACCGGCAGCCACGACGGCGCCCTTGCCCACGCGCACGCCCTCCAGAACCACGGCGTTGGCGCCAATCATGACATCATCCTCGATGATGACGGGCGTGGCGCTGGCGGGCTCAACGACGCCTGCCAGTACGGTGCCGGCGCCGATGTGGCAGTTCTTGCCCACGGTTGCACGGCCGCCCAACACGGCGCCCATATCAATCATAGAGCCCTCGCCGATAACGGAGCCGATGTTGATGATGGCACCCATCATGATGACGGCGCGATCGCCGATCTCGACGCGGCCACGGATGATCGCGCCCGGCTCGATGCGGGCGTTGATGCCCTTGAGGTCGAGCATGGGCACGGCGGAGTTGCGGCAGTCATTCTCCACGTCGTAGTAGTCGATGGAGTCGACGTTGGCGTCGAGGATGGCCTTGAGCTCATCCCAGTCGCCAAAGACGGTCTTGCCACGACGGCCGCCGTAGACATGTGCGTCGCCCCAGGCAACCTTCATGCCGGGCTTCTCGCGCACATACAGCTTGACGGGCGTCTTTTTAGGCGCGGTGGCGATGTAGTTGATAATCTCCTGTGCATCCATCTCGGCTGCGTTGCTCATTTGCTATCTCTCCTTTGGGTGGATTCGGTTGATACCTGGTTAGGCAAACATGACCTGGTCGAACGTATAGAAGCCGGGTTCGCGGGTGACGAGCTTCTGCGCGGCTGCCAAGGCGCCGTTGACAAAGATCTGGCGGCTCGCGGCGCGATGCGTGAGCGTGACCTCCTCGTCCTGGCCAAAGTAACTCACCTCGTGCACGCCGGCGACGGTGCCGCCGCGCAGCGAGTGCATACCGATCTCCTTGGGGTCGCGCGCGCCGCACATGCCCTCGCGGCCATAGACGGGGTGGTAACCTGCCTCGGGCTCGGCCTCAACTACGGCGTCGAGCAGCAACTTGGCAGTGCCGCTGGGGGCGTCGACCTTTTGGTTATGGTGCGTCTCGACGATTTCGCAGTCAAAGCCGGGCAGCTCGCGTGTGGCCTGTGCTACCAGATGACGCAGGGCTGCGATACCGATGGAGTAATTGCCGGAGTGCATGACGCGGGCGTTCTGACCCAGCTCACGCAGGCGGTCCATCTGATCGGGTGTGTAGCCCGTGGTGCCGGAAACGAGTGCGGCGCCCGTGCGCTCGACATAGGCGAAGACGGCATCGAAGGTCGCGACGTTCGAGAAGTCGATGATGACGTCGGCTGCCGGTGCGCTCTTGAGCTCGGACAGATCAAAACCGATCTGGGCGACGATATCAAAAACGGGCTGACCGGCGGCGTCGACAACGCCCTCGGCGGTGGTGCGGATGAGCGAGCCCATGCGGCCCGTTCCCATAATGACGGTCTTAATCAAGCAGACCAGCTCCCTTCAGAGCATCGGTAAGTGCGGCGCGCGTGTCGTCTGCCATGGGGCAAAGCGGCATGCGGTAGTTTGCCTCGATCATACCCATCTGAGCGAGCGCTTCTTTAACGGGGATGGGGTTGACCTCACTAAAGAGGGCGTTGATGAGCGGCTGGCCGGCAATCTGGATATCGCGGGCGCGCGCCACGTCACCGTCCAAATAGGCGCGGCACATGTCATGCACAAGCTGCGGCTGAATGTCGGCCCACACGCTGATGGTGCCCGAGGCGCCCAAGCTCATGAGCGGCACGGTGAGGGCATCCTCACCCGAGTACATACGGAAGTCGTCAGACAGCAGGTGTGCGATCTTGGCCGCGTAGGCGACGTTGCCCGAGGCTTCCTTAATACCCATGATGTTGGGATGTGCGGCCAAACGCTCTACGTTGCGCTCGCTGATGCCGCAGCCGCAGCGGCCGGGGATGTTGTACAGGATGCAGGGGATGTCCACGGCATCGGCGACGGTTTTAAAGTGCTGGTAGATACCCTCTTCGTTAGACTTGTTGTAGTAGGGGGTAATGAGCAGCAGGCCGTCGGCTCCCAGGCCCTGGTAAGTGAGTGACTTGGTGAGCATGGTTTGCGTGGAGTTGGAGCCCGAGCCGGCGATGACGGGGACGCGTCCTGCAACATGCTTGACCACGGCGGCGACAACGGAGTTGTCCTCGTCATCGGTCATCGTGGCGCTCTCGCCGGTGGTGCCCAGGGTGAGGATGGCGTCGGTGCCATTTTGCAGGTGGAAATCGATAAGGCGCTCGAGCGCGTCGAAGTCGACGCTGCCGTCCTTTTTAAACGGCGTGACGAGGGCGACGATTGAGCCCTCGAGATTGCGGATGTCCATGTTCTTCTCCTTCGCTTCCGCGATCTGGATGCGTTTGTTCCATTGGGCGGCGACGGCCAGGCGCTCGTCTTGGGCGCGACGACGAGCACTTTCGGCGCGCGACTTTGCCAGCAGCTCGCGGCCGCACGGCAGCACGTCGAGCGTGGCAAAGTAATCGCCCGGGCGCTCGGCGCGACGAATGAGATCTGCCGAGCCATCGGGGCGCAGCAATACCTCGGCGGAGCGCAGACGGCCGTTGTAGTTGTAGCCCATGGAGTAGCCGTGCGCGCCGGTATCGTGAATCACGAGCAGGTCGCCCATGTCGATCTGCGGCAGCTCGCGGTCGATGGCGAACTTATCGTTGTTCTCGCACAAGTTGCCCGTGATGTCATACGTGTTCGTGACCGGTGCTGCGGTCTTGTCAGGGCCACTCGGCTGTCCCATCACCGTAATGTGGTGGTAGGCACCATACATGGCGGGACGAATGAGGTCGACGGCGCTTGCGTCCACGCCGATATAGTCCTTGTAGATCTGCTTTTCGTGGATGGCCTTGGTGACCAGGCATCCGTAGGGGCCCATCATAAAGCGGCCCATCTCGGTGCAGATGGCCACATCGCCCATGCCGGCAGGAACCAGGATCTCGTCGTATGCCGCGTGTACGCCCTCGCCGATGGCGTGGATGTCGTTAGCCTGCTGCTCGGGCAAGTAGGGGATACCCACACCGCCGGACAGATTGATAAAGGTGACATGTGCGCCGGTCTCGCGCTCCAGGCGCACGGCAAGCTCAAAGAGGATGCGTGCGAGCTTGGGGTAGTAGTCGTTAGTGACGGTATTGCTGGCAAGGAAGGCATGGATGCCAAAATTCTCGGCGCCCTTGGCCTTGAGCATGCGGAAAGCCTCAAAGAGCTGCTCGGTGGTCATGCCGTACTTGGAGTCGCCGGGGTTGTCCATGATGCCGTTGGAGAGCTGGAACAGGCCGCCCGGGTTAAAACGGCAGCTTACCGTCTTGGGGATGGGGCCCGCGACGCGCTCAAAGAACTCGATATGGCTTATGTCGTCAAAGTTGACGATGGCGCCCAGTTTATCTGCAAGGGCAAAATCCGCCGCCGGCGTGTCGTTGGACGAGAACATGATGTCGTGGCCGGTGATACCCAGCGAGCGGGCAATCATGAGCTCGGTATAGCTCGAGCAATCGCAGCCGCAGCCGTATTCGTTGAGGATGGAGATGAGTGCCGGGTTAGGGTTGGCCTTGACGGCAAAGTATTCCTTAAAGCCCGGGTTCCACGCAAAGGCGTCGCGCACCTCTTGCATGTTGCGGCGGATGCCCGCCTCGTCGTATAGATGAAACGGCGTGGGGAACTGCTCGACGATATGCTCGAGCGTCTCCTTATCCACAAACGGCTGCTTGGCCGCATACGCTTCGTTGGGGGTCAATGCCATGTCCCGTAAACCTCGCTATCCAGACGGCGCCATCGGCGCATCGAATCCGCATAGCGTGGACCCCATGTCCGGATAGCGCTCCCGCATTGCTGCAGACAGTCCTGCGGGTGTTTCCCGCAGGCCCACCAGGTTGCTCGTGCCCGAAAAACCCAGTTCGGCGGGTTTCGCCTCCCCACGGGGTCAAAGTCTGCCGACTCGCCCGCGGATCTTCGTGCCCGCGCCTCTATCAAATGGTAACGACCCTACCACGTTGCACTTTACCAAACAAGAGTATTCGTATATAACGTTTAAAAAATGCAGGGATATGCTGGAAATAAGGGTGCGGCAATCTTGCGGCACAATAAGATGGCAACTGGCGTGCACCTATGAAAGGAACCTTTATGACCGAGCTCCAAGAACTCCGTCGCTATCGGCGCGACTTGCACAGGATCCCGGAGCTCGGCTTCAATCTTCCGCAGACTATCGCCTATATTGAGGGCGTGTTGGCGCCGCTCGCCTGCGAGGTGACCCATCCGTGTCCCAGCTGCGTCTGCGCTTTCTTCGATGCCGGCACGGGCGCCGCGCATGCTACGGCGATTCGCGCCGACATGGACGCCCTACCAATTGCGGAAGCGACGGGAGCGGATTTTGCCTCGACCCATCCCGGCAAAATGCACGCGTGCGGGCACGATGGGCACATGGCTATGGCGCTTGCCGCCGCGACGTATGTCGACCGAACGATTCGCGAGCAGCCGGGCGCCATCAAGCGCAATGTGCTCTTTGTATTTCAGCCGGCCGAGGAAACGACCGGTGGCGCCAAGACAGTGTGCGAGAGCGGCGTATTCGAGCGCTATGGGGCAGATCGCATCTTTGGCTTCCATGTGTGGCCCGATTTGCCTGCCGGTACGTTGGCGAGTTGTCCCGGTCCGCTGCTGGCGCGTTCGAGCGAGACGCACATTCATATCCATGGCACGAGCATCCATATCGCCAAGACCTACGGCGTTCCAGTCGAGGAATCGCACGATGCGGCATTGGCGGCTGCCAAGTTCTTGGTTTCCGAGCTCGAGCTCATGGACGAGTTGGGTGCCGACGAGCCTTGCATTGGTAAGTTCGGCCTGCTGCAGGCCGGCACCGTCTGCAATGCAGTGGCGGGGGAGGCCCATGTGGCTGGCAGCCTGCGCGTGTTTACGGACGGTATGTTCGACCGCGCGCGCGAGGGCGTGCGCCGCGTGTTGGACGAGGCCTGCGCCGCAACAGGCTGTACGTATGATCTCGACTTTGCCGAGGGTTATCCGCCAGTCGATAACGACCCCGAGCTGTTCGCCCACATTGCGCCTGCCTTGTCCGAGCTGCAGCTTGTGGACGAGCCGCTGCTGATCGCCGAGGATTTCGCGTTCTATCAGCGCCGTCTGCCGGGCGTGTTCTTCTTGCTGGGCACGGGTGTGCCTGCCGGCCAAGATAATCCGAGCGATTCGGATGGCTGTCCCGCCTATGCCACGAGCGCCCTTCACACTGATACCATGCTCTTTGACGAGGAAATCCTGCTCAAAGGCCTCGATGTTTATAAGCGATTGCTTTTGCTTGGTTAATCGACGCGGGTCCATGCTCTCGAAAATACGAACAAATGTACGCTATAATAGAGATGTAAGTCTATAGAAACGTTTGACGTTATTAACGTAAGGCGATACTATGATTGCATCCTATAAAGACAAAGATACCGAGCACTTTGCTATGGGCATTCGGGTCAAGAAGTATGTTCCCTTTGAGCGTGTTGCTTTGAGGAAGATTCGACAGCTTCAGGTCTGCGTTTCTCTCGATGACCTCCGCGTTCCTCCGGGCAATCGTCTTGAAGCGCTGAAGGGCGATCGCGCCGGCCAATATAGCATCCGTGTCAATGAGCGCTATCGGGTTTGCTTTGAGTGGAGACAGGGGATGGCTTGGAATGTTGAAATCGTCGATTACCACAAATGAGGAGATTGCAGGCGGTCTGCTGTCGCCGGTAACTCCAGGGGAGCTTCTTAAGGAGGAGTTTCTTGTCCCCATGGGCATCTCCCAATATCGCCTTGCAAAGGAGACCGGGATTCCGGCTCAGCGCATCGGGCAGATCGTTTTGGGCAAGCGCCGTGTGACTGCTGACACCGATCTTCGTCTTTGCCGCTACTTTGGTCTGACGGATGGCTATTGGCTTCGCGCTCAGATGGCATTTGACCTTGAAGCCGAGAAAAGAAGAATCGAGCCGGAGCTCGACAGGATCGTTGCTGTCCAGCGGGCTATCGCAATGTAGATCACGAGGGCACGGGGAATAGGGCAATGAACAAACAACGCCGGCCAACTGCCGCGTATAGTCCGGGTGGGTGCGGATGTGGCTTGTTGCTGCTTCCGGTTGTTGTTGTGAGCATTGGCGTGATGTTTGCGCTTGCTGGGGTGGCCGCGGCGGCGCTCGTGCTGCTAATTGTGGCCATTGGCGTGACAATCTGGCTCTATCGCTGCCGCGAGCAGCGTCGTGCCGACGGCAGGTCTAATGTCGGCTGGATTTTATTTCTCGTCATTGCCTACCTATTGAGCATCAACTATCTGGTGTTCTTTGTTTTGCTGATGATTGGCACCTTTACTGGAGAGCCCGTCACGGTGGGATAGGTTTTGCCTGAGTCTGGCGGGTACGCTGTCGATCGATGGCCCCGGGATGACCTCTGATTCAAGTCACCGGGGCTCAATTTCTACCCATTTGGAGTCTCCATGGCAGAAGGGACGGCGACCGACACCCGCGAGTGCCTCGGCATTAGACTGTTGCCAACAGCCGAGATCGCCCTTGCGCATCAGGCTGACGAGCCCCGGCAGTAAGGAGCGCCATGAACCGGATCATCGACGTCGCAGGAACCAAGCTTTCGATCCCGGAGGGGTACCTGCCCATGCAGCCCATGCCCGACGATCCTCCCGGATCCCTACCTCTGGGCATGGAGGGGCCGTCCGCCACGTGCTTCCTCATGGTCTTCCCCATCCCGCACGAGCAGGCTATGCTCTATGACGATCCCGACGAGGTGATCGAGGGCATCCACATCTCCCTCGCGCAAGACCAGGGGCTCGTCGAGGTCAACACCCCCGCGACCGCCAAGGGAAAACGGGTCATTTACAGCGTGGTCAAGACCGCCGTGCAGCCCGCGGGCACCCAGTACGCGCTCACGCTCAACCTCGAGTGCACGGTGCACGACCTCTGCATCCGGGGCTTCTTCGATGAGGCCGGGGCGACGGGCATGCGCGATGCCGCCGTCTTCTCTATGACGGGCGCGTCTCCCGACGATTGGCGGCGCGACCCCTACGACCCCGCCATCACCGAGGGGTACCTGATGAATCGCTCCGAGCTTCCGGAGTACGACCCGGCGTTTCCCGACCACCCGCTGAGCCTGCTCCGTTCGCTCGTGCGCGAACTCGTCGAGAGCAACTAGGAGGCCGACGACGGGTCGAGCTCGTTGGCGCTGGCGGACACCTGGCCAGTCGGTGGCTTCGCATCCCCCGGCCAGGGTCCTCAACCAGGCCACCGGCGTGGTATTCGTGATCCTGGGTGTAGCCGTGGTTGCCATCCGGCTGTTCATGTAGCAAAGAAACCCCTGTGTGGGCTTCTTTGCTTTTTACCAGATGAGGTCGCAGCGCCCAGAGAGAAAATCCTCGACGGTAACCGATCCTGCGGCGCTTCCCCCGACTACGAGCCTGATTGCGTTGGGGTATCGCTTAAGGAATGTGGCCATGCCACCCTGCGACTTGGTAGTGCCGCTTTTTACCTCAATGGCGACCGTCTTAGATTGATCGCTACAGACGAAATCGACTTCGTCCTGCCCGTCTCTCCACCATTGAACCGAAAAGCCCTCTTCGGGGGCCCGGGCCAGCAGGTATGCGCCGATGGCGCTCTCGATGAGATGGCCTCGCAGCGCACTATCCTGGAGGAGGAGATCCTTAGGACGGTTTGCCGTTGCTGTAATCAGCGAGGTGTCGTAGGCCATGAAGCGCGGCGACGAGCGGCGTTGTTGGAGCATGTTGGGACTGTACTTAGACAGGCCGCATAAAACGCCAGCTTTTCCAAGGATATCGAGATAGTGGGCGACGGTTGTCGTGTTCCCTGCATCTTGGAGCTGGCCTACGAGCTTCGCGTAAGAGACCTCCTGCGCCGAATACTGGGTACCGACTTCAAAGAGTGCGCGCATCAAAGCGGGTTTGCGAATATCCTCGTCTTCGAGCACGTCTTTGGAAATGGTAGGTTCGATAATCGAATCGCGCATGTAGTTGCGCCAGCGTTTTTCGTCTTTTATGAAGCGCGCTGCGCCTGGAAAGCCGCCGAAAAACAAAAAGTCATCGAGCGTAAAGTCGAACGCATCTTTGCATTCCTGATAACTCCAGTGAGGGGACCTAATCAGTTCGAACCGTCCTTTGAGCGTATCTTCTAAGCCTCTGCGGAGTAGCAAGCTCGAAGAGCCGGAGATGATCACCTTAAGGTTGGTTCCTGCTCGTCGATCCCCATCCCAGAGTCCTTTGACAATGTTGGGCCAGTCCTTCACCTTTTGAATCTCGTCGAGGACGAGAACAAGAGGCTTGTTTGAGGCGTTGGAGAGGTTTCGCGCTTGCTGCCATTCGGTCTGTATCCACTCAACGGTCGGATTCAAAAGATCGTCTGCACTGACGGAGTGATTGGGTAAGCCCGCCTGTGTCAAGGCTTGCGAGATCATGGTGGATTTACCTGTCTGGCGGGGACCGACAACCGCTTGGATGAGTGGGTTGTCGGTTTCGCTAAGCCTGCTGATGATGGTTTGCACGTGTTTGCGCTGGTACATAGCTGCCCTCCTGATGTATGAGGATAGTATACAGCCTATTGAGTGATTTTGCTCAGTATATTGAGTGAAATCACTCAATAGGCTTATGAAGCGAACAATGACCAGGTAGTGTGTGCTGCCTGGCCATTGTTGTGATAGTGCACGTGATGCTTGGCTGGTCGGCTTCCTGCTTGCGACGGATGATGGCCTCGACGCCGTATGCCAGGTCGAAGTCGTCCTTTTCCAGACAGTCGAACGCGTTGAGCTTCATGCTGTTGGCGACGAACAGTGCGATGGCTACGGCAACCATAACCAGCAAGATGACGGCACCTACACCGCCGGCAGTGTCCTCTGAGACTTCAAACAAGGCAGGCCGTTACGTACGGAGAGGCTTGTCGCTTCGGCCATACCGCCCATGACCACCGTAGGGATGGGGGAGGCGATGCACAGTCCGACACCGACGGCAATAGGCAGTGCGCACGTTTGGACGGTATCCAGAAACGTCTGCGCCTGTCTCGCCGCGGCCCTCGCCGGCGAATTCCGCGCTGTTGTCGGTGAGCATGGCGCGGAACACGCGGCGCATCCCGTCGGCAGCAATGTGCTTACGGGCCTCCACCGATCTACGTGCTTCATCATGTCGGCTTTGAGCTTTGCCTCCTCGTTCCATTTCATGTGATTGTCGTGGCTCTTGGAGCATTCGACCACATACTCTAGGATGCACTCGATGTCTTCTGGCATCGGTTGCCTCCTAGTAGCCCGAGTCGTAACGCTGGGCGGCAACGACCTTCTTAATCTCCTCGAGGCTGAGGAACATGTCTCCGAGCATATGCTTTCGCCAGAAAGGTTTGAAGCATCGCAGCATCCGGCGGTACGCCTCGAGTCGGGGGCCGTGTGAGTTGCCGCCATCCGAATACTTCCTCAAAGGTTCCGCGAGCTCTTCGTAGCGCCCATCCGCAAAGAGGTATTTCATGTATCCGGCGAGTCGGCCCTCCTCCATGTCGTTGTAATCGAAGCCCTGAGGAGATATGTCGCGCTCGTTCACCTCGGCCCGCCCCTCTTCCGGTAGGTCCTCATAGGACGCTCTGAGAACGCGGAACATATCGAGGATGTCGTACAGCTTCTCGCAACGAGCGTTGGGAATCTCCGGCAGAAGGGCCGCGAAGACCTCAGGGTACTCGCGCACGTAGCCCTTCTCGAAGATCTCCGCGTTGCGCTCATGGTACTCGGTATCGTTCTTGTTCTCAGCAAGCGCGGCGAGGATGAGCTCCTGGTCGCGGAGGATGAGGCGGTTGACCGGCCCGATCGTCAGGGGGGCCATCTCCTCGGGGTAATCAAGGCGGGGGCTACCCACTATTGACCCGAGTGCCTCGGTGACCACCCCCGAAATGGTGTTGCCGGATTCCTGCGCCAACCCTTCAAGCTTGGTCTTGAGATCATCGCTGACCCGGATCGAAATAGTTGCCATCTGTATACCTCCTTAAAGGTGTCTTACTGTCATGTCTTACTGTATGACACTTACTAGATGACGTCAAATGTACCAAGACAACCGACCTGCGACCGGCTTGGAGAATGCCTGCAACGGTAACGTTGCAGGCATTTTTCTTGCCTGCCTGTCACGGGAGGTTTGTCGTGGAGGGTGATCAGGATGGCGCGGTCGAGGAGGCCCAGACAGAGCAAGGGCAGCCGGAAGAGCCGCAGGAGCGGGAAGCGCAGCAGGTAGAGCAGGCACCGGATTACCGGGAACTGTTCGACCGGCAGGATGCCCGCATCGCGGAGCTGGAAGCACAAGCACAGACGGCAGAGGCTGCCAAGAGCCAGGATGCCGCCGACAAGCTCGCGGCCGAGATCGAGCGGGTGCGCGCCGAGGCCTCCGAGGAGAAGGTGGCCTACGAGCTGAGGTTCGCGGGGGGGGGCGAAGAACGTCACCGCGGCGAAGGCGCTGCTTCGGCGAGCACGGCGGCGACGTAAGCAAGCTCAGGTCGGCGGCGGCGTGGCTGCTGGAGCGCAAGTGCCCGGACGAGTACGGCAAGGCCGACCGGCGCGGGGACGACGGCAAGGGCGAGGACGCGCCGCGCATCGTGCTCGGCGTGGTGGCGCAGCCAGTGCAGGAGAAACTGCCGGGGTTCGACGGCAAGCCCTCGCAGCCGAGCGTGGACGAGGTCGCACGGGCGGTAATCGCGGGACGCTATGGGGTTGGCGAGGCCCGCAGGAAGGCGCTCGGGAGCCCCCGTCATCGCAGCGCGCGGGTGCGGCGGTGCCACGGGAGCGGGCTGGTCAATTAACTCGGCCCCTCAGCAGATCCTAGAACGGGATGTCACCGAAATCGGGTGCTTCTTGAGTGGGCTCTGCAATACGCTTCGTCCTCGAGTAGAACTCCCAAAGAAACAGACCGACAGCTGCGGTCGCGTTTACCGCCAGCTCGGCCCAGAGAGGGTCGTCGATGACATAGTCGTCCGGCGCGCTTCCGTGGGCAGACGATTTGTCGTTGCGGAGGTCCGATACCGCTGGGGCCATGCCGAGAAGGCTCGACGCAAGTCTGTTCACCTCTTTGGGCGCTTCCTTACCGCTCGCAAACCCCAGAGCGGGGATCACTTTGTTTGAGAGTGCCTTGCCGACATCTCTCGATATGGCCTCGCTGGTCAGGTCGAGACCCCCGTCTGCCACGATTGTCTTCAAGACGCTCTCGAAGGTCGAATTCGCCAGTGCCACGGCATCGTCTGGATGGGAGCCCACGTTTTTTATCGCGCGTTCGAAGTTCTCCTGGGCGTTAGGGTTCTGGTCCTTAAGTGTATTCTGAAACATGGGAATCGAGGGCAGCATCCCTGGGGTTTCGATTCCGAGGTCTATCGCGACCTTGATGAGCACATCAGGAGGCATGCCGTGAAGGGTCCTGCGAACATCTACGTCCCCATCGATGTCCCTTGCGATATCGAAGTTGTTGTTCCAGTAATCCCACTGCTCGACCCACTTCTGCAGGTAGTAGTCGATGTCCGAGTTATCGCCGAAGTCGTCGAAGAGCTTCTTTTCCACTCGAGCGATCAGGCCCATCATGTACTTGGGAGATATCGCCGCATATTGCGCGGAGTATGTCTCTTCCTGGCTCACTGTCGAACCTCCCTCAATCCAGTTCGATCGCGGTCGCGGGGACGTCCTCGCGTGGGACGGCCACGAGAGCGTAGCCGCAGACGTTGAGCATGGCGGCCATGGTGTCGCAGCGCGGGGTGGAGCCCCTCGACGTGGAGTTGTTGACGTAGTTGGCGGCCTTGCCGAGGGCGGGGCCGATGTGGGTTATGGAAACGCCGGCGGTCGCTGCCGCCTGCCTGAGGGCGTCGTTGGCGTGCACGGTAGATCCTTTCGAGTCCGCTTGCGGCCCCATGATACGCGACAGCGGAATAGTTAGGCAATCGCAGAAGATTTTCGACCCGCAGACGTTAGGCAGTTGCAGAATGCAGGTACAAGGGCCGCAACGACACGACCCCCGACGGGACGGAGGACGCCATGGGCAAGTGAATCGAGCCGGCGGCGGCCATGGCACGTACTACCTCGGTTGACGCGAGCGCGCGACGGCTTTTGCCCGCGCTGGGCGTCAGAAGGTCTGCCGCGGCGCGCCTTCAGTGCCGTTTACGGGACTGCGACGGCGCGGTAAGGGACGATACGCAACGTTGCTGTCCGCACCCTCTGTTACCATTGAGTCATGCTGATTACGCTGTGCTTTTGTGTCGCGGCATTTCTACTACTCGAGAGGCGGTTGCTTTATGCCGACGTTGGATTGGATGGGCAAGGACAAGGTGGTCAACCACCATCGCGACGTGCCCTTCCGCGTGCTGGAGCGCGTGACCGATAAGGGGGTGCTGGACGATGGCGGGGCCGACTGCGGCAACATGGTCATCCACGGCGACAACCTGGAGGCGCTGAAGGCGCTGCTGCCCGAATACGAGGGCCAAGTCGACGTGGTCTACATCGATCCGCCGTACAACACCGGCAACGAGGGCTGGGTCTACAACGACAACGTGAACGATCCGCGCATCCGGCGCTGGCTGGGGCAGGTCGTGGGCAAGGAGGGCGAGGACTTTACGCGGCACGACAAGTGGCTGTGCATGATGTACCCGCGTCTCCTGCTGCTGAGGAAGCTGCTCGCGACCAAAGGCGTCATATTTATCAGCATCGATGACAACGAGGTGACGTCACTCCGCTCGGTCTGCGACGAGATCTTCGGCGCCGGCTGCTTCGCCGCGATCATCTCCTGGCAGCGTACGCTCACCAAGCGCAACGACGCGAAGAGCGTACCGGCAGAAACGGAGCACCTTCTCGTGTATTCGAAGTCCCCGAGGTGGATCCCGCGCAAGCTCGACCGAACCCAAGGCATGGACGACGGCTATTCGAACCCCGACGGCGACGAAAGGCTGTGGACCTCGGTTACGTGTTCTGCGCCCGGTGCCGCAACCCACCAAGGCATGGTTTATGCAATCCAGCATCCCATCACCGGCTCCCTTATGTATCCGCCCAATGGACGTTGTTGGAGTCTCGGTCAGGACCGCATGCTCTCCGAGATGAGCAAATGGGCCGAATACGAACTCAGGGACATCGAGGATGAGGCCGAGCGCAAGAGCGTGTGCATGGGGGCAGAGGTCGATCCCTGCTTACCGGCCATTATGCTCATTGACGACTCCGAGGAGGCGCTTCGCCGCACGAAGACTCGTTACGACCGAGGCCTCACCGGCGAGGAGCCGTGGCCGACGTTCTTCTTCACGTCCAAGGGCGTGGGCGGTATGAGGGCGAAGAAGTACCTTGACGAGAGCACGGGGCGCGTCGTGACAAACTTCTGGCCCGCTTCCGAGGTCGGGACGACCGACGGAGCGAAGAAGCTGCTGGCGAACATCTTTGGGGGCACCTCCCCGTTCGACACCCCCAAGCCGCCCGAGTTGATCGAGCGCTGCATCCAGCTTTGCTCCGGCTCAGATGCCCTCGTGCTCGACTCCTTCGCAGGATCCGGCACCACGGCGCACGCCGTCCTGAACATGAACCAGAAAGACGGCGGCACCCGCCGGTTCATCCTCTGCGAGATGATGAACTACGCCGACTCTATCACCGCCGAGCGCGTGAGGCGTGTCATCCGCGGCTACGAGACGAAGAAGAACGTGAAGACCGCCCTATACGAGCAGAAGCTCACCTTCTCAAACCTCAAGAACGCCGAGAAGTACCGCGAGAAGGCGGTTGCCGCTGCCGAGGAGGCGAAACAATCGGGCACGTACTCCAAGGTCGAGGGGCCGAAGGTCGATGGCGGCGCCATCACCGTCATGGGCGTCACCGCCAAGGGCGAGCGGGTGCCCGGTACGGGCGGCGGCTTCTCCTACTACGAGCTCGGCCCGGCGCTGTTCGATGATGACGGTGGCGTCGCCGAGGGCGTCGCCGTCCGCGACCTCATGCGATACGCGTGGTACTCGGAGACGAAGTCGCCGTACTCCGACCGCACCACCGAGCACCCCTACCTCATGGGCGAGGTCGACGGGACCGCCTACTACCTTGCGTACCGCCCCGACGGAGAGGTGACGCTCGGGTACGACCTCCTGGCCGAGTTGCCCGTGCGCGGCAACCCCACGGTCATCTACGCCAGCCGGTGCGTGCTGCCCGCCGAGGAGCTCGAGCGCCTGGGCATCCGCTTCAGGCGCGTCCCGGACCAGATCGCGAGGATGTAGGACATGGAACTTAAGAGATACCAGAAGCGCGTCCTCGGGAACCTGAGGAGCTACATCGGGCGCTACGCGCACTACCGCGATGCGCGCCGCGCCTACGACAGCCTGCTTGCCGCCGACGGCGTGGTCGCCGGGAAGAACGGCGTCCCCGCCTACGCCGACGAGCTCGGCGGGGTCCCCAAGGTCTGCATTAAGGTGCCGACGGGCGGCGGAAAGACGTTCATCGCCGCAAACGCTCTCGGCGCCATCTGCGACGGCCTCCCCGAGCGGCCCGCGGACGTCGTCGTATGGTTCGTGCCGCGCAAGGAAATCCTGCGCCAGACCTACCGCCAGCTCTCCGACCCGGCGAACCCGCTGAGGATGGCAATCGACCGTGACTTCGCGCACCGCGTGGAGGTGCTGGACAAGGAGGACGGCCTGCGCGGCCGTGGCTTCTCGCGCCTCACCGTCGAGGACCAGCTGACCGTGTTTGTGCTCTCCTACGACTCGTTCAAGAACAAGGAGGGCCGCAAGGCCTTTCAGGAGAATTCGTCGCTCGCGCCGCTCACCGCCTACCAGAGGAGCTCTGGGCAGGCAGTCGAGGTCGACGGCGCGGACGACACGGCGCTCATCACGGCGCTGGCCGGCACGAACCCCATCGTGGTCGTGGACGAGAGCCATCACGCGGGCAGCGACTTGTCACTCGACATGATTAGGAACCTCAACCCCCGGTTCGTCCTGGAGCTCACGGCGACCCCGCGCCCCGGCTCGAACGTCATCAGCCGCGTGAAAGCCTCGGAGCTCAAGGCCGAGCAGATGGTCAAGCTCCCCGTCATCGTTTACCGTCGCCACGACAAGCTCGACGTCATCCAGGACGCCTTTCTGCTCCAGCGCCGCTTGGAGCAGGAAGCCCGCGCGGCCGAGGAAGCCGGGGGCGGCTATATCCGACCCATCGTCCTGCTGCAGGCCGAGCGGCGCGGCTCCGACGAGGCGGAGACGTACGGCAGGCTCAAGGCCAAGCTCGTGGAGGCCGGGATCCCGGCCGAGCAGGTCGCCATCCGCACGGGCGACGTGGATGAGCTGGGCGATGTCGACCTCATGAGCCGCGCGTGCCCCATCCGCTACATCATCACCGTGGAGGCACTCGCGGAGGGGTGGGACTGCCCGTTCGCCTACGTACTCGCCACCGTGGCGAACAAGAACAGCAAAGTGAGTGTGGAGCAGCTGGTGGGACGCATCCTGCGGCAGCCGTACGCGCGCAGGAGCGCCGTCCGGGCGCTCAACATCTCCTATGTGCTCACGTCCTCGGCCGACTTCAACGACACGATCGACCAGGTGGTCGCGGGCCTGAACGGCTCAGGCTTCTCCAAGCACGACGTGGCGCAGAGCACGCTCGCTCCGCCCGCGCCGCCGGCGCGCCCTGCCGCCGAGCCGCTCTTCAGCGGTGACGGGCCGGCGCCGGACGGGGCCGGCGAGGCCGACTCGTTCGAGGACTTCTCGTTCTCGCTCGAGTATCCGACCGGCGACGCGGCCGGCACTCCTTCCGAAAGCGCGGAAACCGAACCCACTGCGAACGACGGCATCGGGAGGATTATCGAGGACGCGGAGCGCATGGAGAGCGAGTTTGAGGAGCACAGCACGGCGGGCGACGGCCCCGCCCCCAGCTCCTCCACGGGGATAGGAGAGGCCACGAACGAGTACAAGATGAGGCCGCAGGTCTCCGAGGGGTTGGCAGACCTCGTCCTCCCGCAGTTCCGCTGCCGCCAGAGGGCCGGCCTCTTCTCGGATGAGGAGAGCCTGCCCTTCGACCGGCGCATGCTGCTCGAGAACTTCGATCTCGCCGCCTGCGGCACCGCCGCCGTGACGTTCGACTCGAGCGGCTACGTCGGGGCGCGGCAGGTCGACGTTAGCGAGGACTCCGACGAGCTCAAGGTGAAGCAGCTCGGAGACCAACAGGCCGCCGACATGAGGGGCCTCTTCTCGCGTTACTCCCCGGAGTCGAAGCGAAACGCCATGCGCGACGGCCTCATCAACTGCATGTCCCCGGTGTTCCGTAACACCTACGGCGACCACGGCCTCAGGGTCTTCACCGAGCGTGCCGTCTCACAGATGGGTTCCGAGCAGGTGGACGCCTACTTCGACAACGCCTCCGCCTACGCCCGGGCCATTGTGAACGCCGTGCAGAAGCTCGCAGGCCAGCATTGCCGCGCGCAGTTCGACAAGCGCCTCGCTTCGGGGTCGATTGAGCTCGAGCCGTGCTACCGGCTTCCCTCCTCGCTCGTGCAGATGAATCCGCTCACCATCTACGACCGCACCCTCTACGCGGCCGAGGATGGCGACATGAACGGGCTGGAACGCGAGATGGCCGAGACGCTCGCCAACAGCGCGAGCATCCGCTGGTGGCACCGCGTGGACGAGGCCAAGAAGGGCGTCGAGTTCTGCATCAACGGGTTCATCAACCACTACCCGGACTTCCTGGCCATGACCGCGGGCGGCCGCGTCCTCGCCATCGAGACCAAGGGCGAGCAGCTGAAGAACGACGACAGCCGCGACAAGCTCAACCTGGGCTCCCGCTGGGCGATGATGGCCGGCTCCCGGTACCGCTACTTCATGGTCTTCGACCACGACGCGATAGACGCCGACGGGTCGTACACGCTCGCGGAGTTCAGGGAGATCCTGGCGGAGATGGAATAGGAGCCCGGATGCTCGACAGGCATGAGCTCAGATTCTCCTTCCCCGGCGACGAGTACTTTGCTCTGCTCAGCGCGGTGCAATGCGTCTTCAGCTCGAACTGCGGGCTCATCATCGAGGGAATTCTAAAGATGAATCACGAGGAGAGCTGGAAGGCCTGCTCGAGCGGTTCCGACAGCAACACTAGACGAGAAGGCGAGCTGGTAATCCTATGACAGCCTGGATGATACGCGCGGGTCGCGGCGGCGCCCGTGCCGCCGAGTGGCTCGAGGCCGGCAAGGTCGGCATCGGGTGGGACTTCGGCGGGGCGGACATCTCCGCCATGACGCGCGACGAGATGAAGGCCGCCTTCGCCGAGGCCAACGGCGAGACGAGCGGCAGCAAGGTGGGCTCAGCCGCCGGGCAGGCCTACCGCTTCGCGCACGACATGGTGGAGGGGGCGACCGTGGTCATGTACGACCCCTCGACGCGCCTCTACCACGCGGGCGAGGTGGCCGGCCCCTGCGTCGCCGCGGTCGGCGAGGGCGTGACCTACGAGCGGGCCGTGCACTGGCGGAACGAGGCCCCGCGCGATCGGCTCTCAGCGGCCTCCCGCAACTCGCTGGGCTCGATCATGACAATCTTCCAGGTGGGGCCGGACGTGATGGCGGATTTGGCCCGCGCCTGGGCTCCGGGTACGGCAACGACGGGTGCCGCCGATGGCACCCCCGAGGAGGACGCCGGCGAGGCCGATGAGGCACGCTACGCGACCTTTGACGACGGCATCGAGCGCATCAAAGACCGGGTGCTCGCCCTCGGCTGGGATGAGATGGAGGAGCTCACGGCGGGCCTGCTTCGCTCCATGGGCTACCACGCTCGTGTGATGCCGCCAGGCACGGACGGCGGGCGCGACGTGGTCGCCTCGCCGGACGCGCTCGGTCTGGAGAGCCCGCGCGTCGTCGCGGAGGTGAAGCACCGCAGGGGCGCCATGGGGGCACCTGCCATCCGCTCGTTCATTGGCGGGCTACGTGCCGCCGACCGCGGGCTCTACGTGAGCACGGGCGGCTTCACCCGTGAGGCCCGCTACGAGGCCGACCGCTCGAATGTGCCGGTGAGGCTGCTCGACCTTGACGGCTTCGTGCGCCTCTACGTGGAGTCCTACGAGAGGGCGGACGAGGACACCCGCGCGCTGCTGCCGCTCGTACGCATCTGGTGGCCGGCGTAGGGCCTGCCACACCGTCATCGCTTTCCCAGGAGGTCAACATGTCAGACAAGAAACCCAGCAAGCCAGCTCCGAGGCCCGAGCCCGCGGGCTCCCACGAGGTGCGCGGGGACACCCGAGGCTCCCACACGACGATTTTGCCCGAGAGGAAGGGCGGGAGCAAGAGGTGAGCAAGAAGAAGAGGCCTGCCGAAAAGGAGGTCCCTCATGACGACTCCGACCGCATAACCGCCGAGTACCTCGCCCGCCTCGCGCTCGAGAGCGTGCGGATGGAGGACTCCCGCGGCGAGGGACTCACCGGCTACGCGGGGCACCTAATGACGGCGCTATCGATAATCGTCGTCGCACTCGTCACGGTCGCGGAGCCGCTGTTCTCCTGCTTCTCGTCCGTCTGGCAGAGGGAGATTCTCCTCGCCGCCTATCTCCTGTCGATGCTCTGCTATGCCGCGGGCTTCGTGCTCTGCCTCCTTGCCATACGCAGGAGGAAGTATTGCGTCCTCGACTCTCCGAAATCCATATCCGACGCCCTCGAGGGGGTCTTCGCCAGCGAGCTCGACGCCGCGAGGACGACATGCGACTCCCTGGAGGCCTACTACGCATCGAGGAAGGCTTACGACGACCGGACTGTCTCCCTCCTTCGTGCCGCCAATGCCCTGATCCTGATCGCGACCGGTGTGGTTGCGCTTGCCGTCGTCTTCTTCTCAGTCGTCGGGTTCGTCCTCATAGCCAGCTGACCGGCCTGAGCATCCGAAGCGCCGACGCGAACTTTACCTGCAGAAACGATGCCTTTTGTTTCAATGAGTTTTAAACCGTTATGAGGCCCTCAGTCTGCCTTAGCTCGCAGCTAATGAATTTCCGTTCAATCCTTCCTACGATGTGCTGTGTGCCGGCGCGGTAGCCGGATCGTAGGAAGGATGCATAATGGCAAAAGAGGGAAAGAAGCCGATCGGCAAGATTGTCCTAGGCGTCATCGTGGTGCTGGTTATTGTCGGTGCCGTGGGTTCTATGGGTGGCAACTCAACCGATTCGTCTGCGAGCGATTCGGCAAAACCTGCCGAGACGACACAGCAGGCTGAGGAGCAAAAAGAACCGCAAGAACCGTATACCATTGCTGACGAGGCTGAAGACACCTCCAATCAGTTTGCCTATAAGATCACGGGCACGCTGACCAATAACACGGACAAGGAAAAGAGCTACATTCAGATTGAGTATGTTCTGTATGATGCAGATGGCAACCAGGTTGGAACGGCTTTTGCAAACACCAATCATCTGAAGGCGGGCGGCTCCTGGAAGTTCGAGGCGCTGGGCACGGTGTCTCCCGATCAGGTCGCCAGTTGGGAGCGCTTGGATGTGAGCGGTTTCTAGCATGTTGCATGCACTGGGGGAGGTGAGGCCATATGCCCGATAAAAAGTTGACCGAGGAGTTGCTCAACGAGCTGCTCGACGCGCCAAGCATCGATGGCTATATCAAGGAGCATGACTTTGCCGCCCCGTCGCTTTCGGACTACCTAAAGCAGTTGCTGCAAGAGAAGGGGCTGGAGCGCTCCCGCGTGGTGCGTATGGCCGACCTCAACGAGACCTTTGGCTATCAGATCTTTACCGGTGCACGCCATCCAAGCCGCAATAAGGTGCTGCAGATTGCCTTTGCGATGGCGCTGTCGATGAAGGAGACCAACCGCGCGCTGATGGCTGCCGGAGTGAGCGTCCTCAACTGCAAGGACCGTCGAGATGCAATCATCATCTTTTGCATCGACCGCGGTTGTAGCCTCCAAAAGGTCAATGAAGAGCTGTATCGCTTTGGCGAGGAAACGGTGAGTTAGCGGCCAAAGGCTGAACCGACGGTGCCACCAGAACAACCACGCAACCGAACAGGGCGCGGATGCCACGGGGTGTCCGCGCCCTGCGCTATGATGGACGCTATGGATACTCAGAGCTCAACATATTCCGATGACGAGCTGACCGCTTCGCTTGCCGAGCACCTGGCGTCGCTCGACCGCGATGACAGCTATCGTGTGGAGCGTGTGCTCAAGTGCTCGGATGTCGAGACGACTGAACTCGTCTATTTTGAGGGTTCTGGCGGCGGGTCTCTCGGTCCCTTCGTGCGCAAGCGCATCGATGCCTCGGCGCAGATTGGCGGAGCATATGAGCGCCTGTTTGCGGCCCAGCGCGCCGGTCGTCGTTTTGAGCACTTGCCCCGAATCGTCGACTGTCGCCGTGCGGGCGACGAGCTTGACGTGGTGATGGAGTATATCGAAGGCGAGACGCTCGAAGCGTTGGTGGGGCGCTTGGGGGCGACGCCCGATTATGCCCGCAGGCTGTATCCTGTCCTGTGTGAAGCGGTGGGTGAACTACACGCCGGTTTTGCGGCGGCGGGGGAGCCGGCGGTACCGGTAATCCATCGCGACCTCAAGCCTTCGAACATCATCGTGTCTGGTGTGAGGTATGCGGCCGAGGCCGGCATGACCTTCTCGTCACTGGTGATTATCGATTTGGGCATCGCGCGTGTCTGGCGCGACGGTGCCGATGCCGATACCGTCAAGTTTGGCACACGGCCCTATGCGCCGCCCGAGCAGTACGGGTTTGGGCAGACGAGCGTGCGCAGCGACGTCTATGCGCTCGGCGCGCTCCTGTTCTTTTGTTTGACAGGGACCGACCCCAAGCCGGGGTGCGGCATGCGTGAGCAGTGCGAGGCGCGCGATGTCCCCACGCCGCTTGCTGATGTCATTTGCATGGCGATGGCGCTCGATCCGGCCAAGCGCTTTACGAGCGCGGGCGCGCTAGGGAACGCTGCGCGGGCGGCTTATGAGCTGTGTCTGCCCTCTGCTTCCTCGTCGGTTGACCCGGTGGAGCCTGCGATGGCGAGGACGGTCCCGCAAACGCCGCCGTCTCCCACGCAACAGCAGCGGGCCGCCTCGCCGCTGGCGCCCGCCCACAAGAGCCTGCTTTCGCGGATCCCGGAACCCATCGGGCGAATTTGGAACGGCATCATCTACGCGGCAACCTTGCTGCTACTGGTCGGAAGCCATTTTGCCGTGTTTCAGCCCACGGGAGCCAACCGCAGCTATCCAACGTGGTTTTTGGCCCTTGAGTATTTCCTTATGGTCGATGGCATGGTGTTGCTTATCTCGTTTGGCATGCTCGACCGCCGCAGGCTTCGACGTCGCTTTCCTGTGCTCGATCGCTATCGGGGTCGTGAGTTTGCCACGCTGTGGCTCAAGGGGTTGGGGATTATGAGCGTCGTTATGATCCTGGTTATTGTCATCGGTAATGCGACCGGTATCGTCGTCTAGCTATGGCTTCCATAAGAAAAGGGCCCCGTTTGGGGCCCTTTTGCAGTTGCACTTAAATGCGGTTCATTTGAGCGGCGACCTTGTTGTACCAGTCCTGCCACGTGGGCGGGCAGTACTTCTTGGCGGCTGCCGGGGTAAGCGTGGAGCCATAGTTGGCGCCCAAGTAGGCAACGTGGGCAGAGACGCCCTCGCTCCAACTGCCAAAGCTGCGCCAACCGCCGCCGCGGGCGCTCCAGCCCCAGGCGTTATAGGAGCCGGCGCAATAGAGGCCCTTGCTGCTCTCGATGCAGGCGATGGCGGGGGACCAACGGGGGTCGACGCCGGTGTTCCAGGCGGCAACGGCAAAGTTGTAGCCCTGGCCTGCCATGGGGGAGCCGGCGAGGTAGTTGTCGATGCGGCTTGTCCACTCGTTAATGAACGAGTCGTAATCGGAGTTGCCCGTATTGGAATTGTTCACCGTGGTGTCGATGGTGGTATTGGCGTTGTTGGCCTGGCTATTGGAGTTATTGCCGCTCACGCCGGTGCCCGAGAGCTTCTCGGCAGCGGCAGCTTTATCGGCCTCGAGCTTGGCGAGTTCGGCGGCGTTTTCCTGCTCGGCCTTTGCCTGTGCCTCGCTGCGGAGCTGCTGAGCCTGCGCCAGCGCGTCCTCGGCATTCTTTTGCTCGCTCTCGAGCTGAGACTTAGCCTGCTCGAGCTCGGTCTTATTCTGCTCGAGCTCGGTCTGCATCTTGTTAAGCTCTTCGATCTCGTCGACGCTCGAGCTCGTAATCTGGTTGGTGTATTTGCAGGTGGTGATAAAGTCGCCCAAGCTCTGCGTGTTCACCAGGAAGCTCACGATGGGGCTGGTGCCCTTCTGGTACTTATACAGATCGCGCATGGCGGAGCTTGCCTTGGCCTGCTGATCGGGAAGCTTGGCCTCGATTTCCTCGATGCTCGCCTCGTTGGTGTCAATCTGCTTCTGCAGGTCATCGAGCTTGGAGCGGGCGTCGTTGTAGGCGCTCGTGGCGGCTTCGATCTTCTGCTGGGCGGCGGAAAGCTGATCCTGCGTTGCCTGCGAGGCGGCATAGGCCGCGACGGGGGAGAGCATCGGCGTGGCCGTCAGCGCAACGGCGAGCGCGGCGCTCGTGATGATACGAGCCGGCTTCGACGCGATGAGCGCTGCGGTGCGATGGTTCGAATGCTGCATCCAGTCCCTCTGCAATCAATCGTAGGTTATTGGTCGAGGTGTATTCTACTACTGCTTTCGACCTCAACTTGAACCTTAAAGGTTCCAAAGGGTCAAGTTGAACTTGAGGCTTTGGCTTTGACCTGCGGGAATGGTGAATTGTTGAGAAACCATAGAGTTCAACTTTAACGTTACGGCACCCTGTTGCTACAGGATTTTGGGCCGTAAAAAGCTACCTCAACGTGGGGTTTTGCAACTACAGGGTTCCTTCGCGGCGGGCCTGCTCCACCTCTTGGAGTGCCTTGGCCGGCGTAAACGAACAGGTGCCGTCGCCGAGCTTGACCACCTGGATATCGTCGCCGGCGTGAACCTCTCCGCCTTGTAACGCCACACCGAAAATGCCCTCGTGGGGAAAGATGCAGTCGCCGGCGAGATAGTAGATGGCACAGCGGGTGTGGCAGACTTTGCCGATTTGGCTGATTTCGACCAGGACGTCGTTACCAATCTTGAGCTGTGTTCCCAGAGGGAGCGAGAGCAGGTTGATGCCCTGGGTGGTGAAGTTCTCGCCAAAATCGCCCTCGCTCACATCGAGCCCGCGCGCCTGCGCCGTCTGGATGGACTCTGCCGCCAAAAAGGAAACCTGACGGTGCCAGTGCCCGGCGTGTGCATCGGAGGCGAGGCCAAACTGCTCGATGACGGTGTCGTGCCCGTCGGCGACAGGCGACTTACGCGTGCCTTTGTGCGCCGACGTGTTGATTGAGATGATGCGGGCGGGCCCGTTGTAGGCATCGTTTGCAGTGCGTAGGGGAGCGGTCTTTTGCGCACGCTCCGCCAGCTCACGTTTCGCGGCGTCGAGAATGGGATTGTCGGTTGGAAGAATTTGGGGCACGCGCGCGCCTTTCGCTCGAGGACATCAACACGTTGAATCCTACAACAACGGTGGGTTCATTGCCTGCTGTCATACACCGGTGAGTGCCGCCTTCGTGCTGGATAATTACGGGGATTGCCATAGATACGGTGGAGCTTTGGGTGCCAGCGGCTCGGCACGCTAGAATAAATCAGTAGCACAAAGACCGCCCGTCGTGTGGGCAGTTCATGATAGGAAGTTTCCATGGCATTGCAGTTTACAGAGCGCGAGTTTATTCCCGTGCTGCTTGGCGGCGACATCAACGCGTATTCGGTGGCGCGCGCCTTCTACGAGGAGTATCAGGTCAAGAGCCTGGTCTTTGGCAAGTATCAGACCGGTCCTGCGTATCGCAGCCAGATTATCGACTACACGCCCAACGTGGATATCGACACCATGCCTGTGATGCTCAAGACCGTCAACGGTATCGCCCAGGCTCATGCCGACAAGACGATTGTCCTAATGGGCTGCGGCGATAACTATGTTGCCCTGGTAGCTCAGGCCAAGGACGCCAATGAGCTGGCGGATAACATCGTTGCGCCTTACGCGCCCCATAGCATGCTTGAGCAGTGCCAGAAGAAGGAGATCTTCTACGAGCTGTGCGAGAAGCATGGTGTGCCCTATCCGCATACCTTTACCTTTACTGCGCAGATGCTCAACGCACAGGGCGAGGCGCCTGCCGAGGTGCTCGATCAAATCGATTTCCCCTATCCGATGATTCTGAAGCCTTCCGACGGCATCATGTGGTGGCAGCATGAGTTCGAGGGACAGAAGAAAGCCTATGAGATTGCCGACCGCGCCGAGCTGGAGCAGGTTATCCGAGACTCCTATGCCAGCGGCTACACCGACGACCTGATTCTGCAGGATCGCGTGCCCGGCAACGACGAGTACATGCGCGTGCTCACCAGCTATTCCGACCGCAACGGCAAGGTTCGCATGATGTGCCTGGGTCACGTGCTGCTCGAGGAGCATCAGCCCCATGGCGTCGGTAATCATGCTTGCATCATCACCGAGCCCAATGACGAGCTCATGGGCGGCGTGCGCAAGCTGCTCGAGGACCTCAACTTTGTGGGTTATTCCAACTTTGACGTCAAATACGACGAGCGTGACGGCTCGTTTAAGTTCTTCGACTTCAACACCCGTCAGGGCCGTAGCAACTACTACGTAACCAACAGCGGCTTTAACGTTGCCAAGTACGTGGTGGACGAGTATGTCTACAACCGCCCGTTTGAGCCGGAGTTTGTGACCGCTCAGGACGAGGCGCTGTGGATGGTCGTCCCCATGGGTGTCGTTGACAAGTATGTCAAGGATTCCGAGCTGCGCGCGAAGGTGCATCGCCTGGCCAAGGAGGGCAAGGGCGCCGATCCCTCGTTTATGAAGGGCGACTTTGTCTTCAACCGCTGGCTGCGCATGTGGCACACCAAGCTGCGTCACTTTAAGCTGTTCAAGACGTATTACAAGTAGACGAGCGCGGCGCCCGTCCGGTATGCATCGGGCGGGCGCGGGTATGATACGCGCAATTGTGCTGGCGTCACCAAGGAGGCGGCGATGGAAAAGCTGGGAGTTATCGGCGGCATGGGCGCCGAGGCCACGTCGTATTACTACGACCAGGTGGTGCGCCATACGGCGGCCGCCTGCGACCAGGAACATATCGACATGGTGGTGCTTTCTAAGTCGACCATGCCCGACCGCACGCTGGCAATTAAGACCGGCGAACACGCCGAGCTGCTGGCGACCATGAAGGAGTGCGCCCAGGCGCTCGAGACGCTGGGCTGCGCGCACATCGCGATTCCCTGCAACACGTCGCATTACTTCTACGACCAGATTCAGTCGTTTACGAAGGTGCCGATTATCCATATGCCACGCGAGTCGGTGCGCTATGCCCTGGCGGGCGCAGTGATAGGGGAGTGCGAGTTCGATCCCAACTTGAGCATGCCGGCAGAGCCGGTGCACAAGATCGGCATCATGGGCACCGACGGCACCGTTGGTGCGGGCGTCTATGGGCGCGAGTGCGAGGCGGCGGGTGTCGAGGTCGTCTACCCCAGCGAGAAGCGCCAGGCCGACGTGATGTCGCTCATCTACGACGACGTGAAGGCCGGACGCGAGCCCGATATGGACAAGTTCGACCGCGTGACGTGGGAGTTTGCCCGTAGCGGCTGCGACCGCGTCATCCTGGCCTGCACGGAGCTCTCGGTGCTGCAGAAGTACCGCGAGATGCCCGAGATCACCCTCGACGCCATGGATGTCCTCGTGCGCGAGTCCATCATCCGTAGCGGCGCCCCCTACCGCCTCTAGCCCTCGACCTGCCAAAAAGGGACAGGTTTATTTTGGTAGGTTTTATCTGGGAAAACAGTAAAGGCCTCGGCTCGTTTGGTGCGAGCCGAGGCCTTTTGCGTATGCCGGTTACCGCTGGCAGTTGCTAGAACAGGAAGCCCAGGACGATGAGGACGATGCTGACGATAAGCACGGCGACGTCCAAGCCCCTAATGGGGTAGCGCTTATACGAGCTGGCGCGCGTGCGCAGGTAGAAGCCGCGCTGCTCGGCGGCGAGCGCGGTGGCATCGGTCTTGCCCACGCTCGAGATAAGCAGCGGCACGCACAACGGCAGCATGAGCTTGAGCTTCTTGACGGGGTTCTTGGTGTCGTACTCGACGCCGCGCGCGGTCTGCGCCTCCATGATGGCGTTCATTTCCTGGCCAAATACCGGAACAAAACGCAGTGCCGTGGTAAAGGTGAATGCGTAGCGATACGGCACGTGCAGTACCTCGACGCAGGCGTTGGCAAGGTCGTTGAGCTTGGTCACCATGAGCATGAGGATGAGTGGCAACGCCACGCCCAGCAGGCGCAGGCAGGCCTTAGATCCGGTGATGAGGCCGGTATCGGTGATAAAGCCCCACACCACGTTGCCGTCACGCATAAATGCCAACTGCAGCACCAGCATGATGAGCGCGAGCGGAATCAGGAGCTTGAGTAGCGAGAGCAGGCGGTCGACGACACCGGCGTAGGCGCCCAGCGCAAGGGTGAGTGCCAAAAAGCCCAACAGCGCAACATAGGTGTCGGACAGAAAGATGCCGATGATGATGGCGGCGGCAAGGCCCAGTTTGACGACCGGGTTCAGGCGATGTAGTAGCGTGTCGCCTGGCATATAGTCGATGACGTTAACCACGGCGGACCATCTCCTCGGTAATGCGAACGATATCGGTGACCTCGCTCACCTGCGCAAAAGCGGGCGAGACGGAGGATGCCAAGCGGCGCGAGAGTTCAATGACCTGGGGCGGCTCAACGTAAGCTCGCTGCATGAGCTCGATGTTCGAGAACAGCTCGTGCGTGCGGCCGCGCTCGAGGATGCGGCCGTCGGCCATTACAGCGATACGCTCGGCAAAGTCGGAAACGACTTCCATATCGTGGCAGACCATGATTACGGCGCAGCCGCGCTCGGCCATGGTGCGTACCGTTTCCATGACGGTCATGCACTCGCGGTAGTCGAGACCGCTCGTGGGTTCGTCGAGTACTACGATCTTGGGCTCAACCACTACGACGGAGGCGAGTGCCACCATTTGTCGCTGGCCGCGCGAAAGCGAGAAGGGCGCCTCGTCGGCGGGCAGGCCAAAGCGGTCGATGACGAGCTGAGCGCGGCGCAGGGCCTCGGCGCGGTCGATGCCGGCAAGCTCCAGGCCAAAAGCGACCTCGTCGAGCACGGTATCCTTGCAGATCTGGCGGTCGGGGTTTTGGAAGAGCGTTGCGACTTCGCGGGCGATGCGGCTCGTGGGGACTGTGGCGGTGTCCAGGCCCGTAACGCGCACGCTGCCCGAGGCGGGCTTAAGCAGGCCTGTGAGCAGCTTGGTGAGCGTGGTCTTGCCGGCGCCGTTTTGTCCGACGATGCCCACGAGCTCGCCGGGGTAGAGGGTCAGGTTGAGGTCGTGGACGGCAGCGCCGCCGTTGGGGTAGGCAAACTCAACGTGATCGAAGGTGAGCACGGGCTCGGCGTCCTTGGCGTGCGGGCGCGGCGACGGTGCGTGCGGTGAGCCGGCGGGCGCCTGGGCGTTGCTGGTCGCGTGCATGGGGTCGACGATGCCTGTAATCAGGCGCTCGGCCTCATCAACATCCAAACAGGGGGTGCCGCTTGCCAGGCCATCGGCCTCAAGGCTGTTAAAGATGCGCGTGACACGGGGGCAATCGACGCCGATGGCGCGGAGCTCATCGGTATGCGCAAAGACCTCGTGCGGCTCGCCCTGCAGCGCGATTTCGCCATGGTTGAGCACGAGCACGCGATTGCAGTACTCCGAGAGCAGGGCGACTTTTTGCTCAACGACGACGATAGTGATGCCAAGTGTGCGGTTTGCCTCGCGCAGGGTCTCGAAGACCAACGTGGAGCTGGCGGGATCGAGTGCCGCGGTGGGTTCATCGAGCACCAGCACGCGCGGGCGCATGGCAAGGATGGCGGCGATGGCCACCTTTTGCTTCTGCCCGCCCGAGAGGGTGGCGATCTCGCGGTCACGCAGGTCGCTGATGCCGACGGTCTCGAGCGTCTCGCTTACACGCTGCTCGATCTGGTCGTGGGGGACACCAAAGTTCTCCAGGCCAAAAAGCATCTCGTCCTCGACGACCGAGGCGACCATCTGCGTATCGATGTCCTGCAGCACGCTGCCGACGATCTGCGACACATCGGTCAGCGAGACCTCGCAGGTGTCGTGGCCGTCAACCATGACGGAGCCAAAGAAGGTGCCGGTAAAGTGGTGGGGTACGGCTCCCGACAGGCAGGCGGCAAGCGTGGACTTGCCGGCGCCCGAAGGCCCGATGATGCCGATAAAGTCTCCCTTGTTCACGCCGAGCGAGATGTGGGTGAGCGCCTGCTCGGTCTGCGTGCCATAGGAGAACGAGACATCGTCGACGTTGATGATCGTTTCCATGGATACCTTTCATAGTCATCGGGGACGTTCTTAAATGAATAGTCGTTTAAGAACGTCCCCAAAAGCTAGCTGTTTGGGACAGTCTTTGGTGATGGGGCCGCTATCGTGCGGCCCGTTCATCATATCAGGCTATTTGCCGAGCACCTTGCGCAGGGGGAAGAAGAGCGCCTGGACCACGACGGCGTCAAATGCGGCAGTGCCGAACACGATGGGCACCTTGGCGAGCGCCGTGGGCAGTGCAGCACCCATGATGACGGTGCCCAGGACGGCGAAAAGCGCACCCGAGACGAGAGTGGTCAGAAGGCCGGCGATAAAGGGGTTAATCTTGTCGCCGCCGATGTTGGACTTGACGAGGGCGGCCATGGTCAGTGCGCCGGCAAGCTCGGTCACAAAGTTAAGGCCGGGGATGGACGTGGTGATCTGGATAACGGCGGCTGACAGGATGCCAAAGATGGCTGCCTGGGCAAAGCTCGCCTGCGTGAGCGCGATGGCCAGGGCATAAGCGGCAATGATGAACTGCGGTTTGATACCCGTCGCGGCAAGCGCGTTGCCGACGGTCATGTTGAGGATAAAGCCGGCGGCAAGGAGGATGGCAAGCAGGACGAGCGAGGTGATATCGAGGATGCCTTTGTCGGAAGCGGCGTTGGCAGAAATGGTACGAGCCTGAGCATTGGTGGCCATGGGAAGATCCTTTCGGAGGGAATTTTGATACAGCAGTGCTTAGACCTTCGGAGGAAGGTGGTCTTTGGGGACGTTCTTGAATGACTAGTCGTTTAAGAACGTCCCCAAAAGCTAGTTGTTTGGGACAGTCTTTGGGGACGGGGCCGCTGCGGGTTAGTTGAGCTTCAGGGCCTTCTGGATGGGCAGATAGAGGGCACCGACCAGGATGGCGTTAAAGACGGCGGTCATGGCGACGACGGGCAGCATGGCGGCGGCGAGCTCGCCCACCACGCCGAGCATGGCCATCTTGATAACCATGAAGATGACGCCCGAGACAAAGGTGGTCACGAAGGTGGCGACAATGGCGATGACGGGCTTAGCCTGACCGCCCTTGGCGGCGGCGTTGACAATGACGGCCATGAGCATGGCGGCGATGCCCTCGGCGGCAAAATCGATGAACGGCGAGGTGGTGGTGATCTGGATCACGGCTGCCGAGATAAGGCCGATGACGAGCGCCTGGCCAATGTTGGGGCGCACGACCAAGATGGTGAGGCAGAACGCCGAGATGATGAACTCGGGGCTGATCATGCCGCCCGAGACGCCCGAGATGGCCTTGCCGACGGTGAAGTTGAGGATGAAGCCGGCGGCAAGCAGGATGGCGAGCAGGACGAGGGCGCGGACATCGAGTTTGCCGCGGTCGGCGGTCTGGACGGTGCGGGGCTGGGTGGCGGTGGTGTTCTGAGACATGGTGAAAATCCTTTCGGAAGGGGAGTGCAAGAGAAGAAAGCGGAGGCGCGTGATGCGAATGCGATCGGGCTCGAGATAGAAAAAGGCCCCCGGTCGAAACCGGAGGCCTTCCAATCACCTAGAGCGCAAAAACAGGCGTGAGGGACTCACTGTCGACCGATCGTATTCGCATCACGCCACCACCAGTTGTTGAGAGACTTCATCGTGTTCTTCATGTTGGTGGCTCCTTTCGTGATGCCGTGGCGCGGTCGCGCCTAGTTGCTGTTGCGCTGCACTATAGCACAGCGAAGTGTGTGCGGGGAAATCTTTTTTGAAAAGATTTCAGGCGGGTTTCCCGCCGGTCAAAAAGGCGGGCTGAGCGGGCGGGATGACTTATGCGCCCCGCCCGCCTCTTAGAGCGTGAGGACCTTAGGCCTTCTTGCGACGATAGATCACGAAGCCGCAGACACCGATGATGACGGCGGCGCCAACAGCCATGGCGGCCATGTTGTTGCCCTCGGACTTCTTCTCGGTGGCCTCTTCCTCTTCGACCTCGGGCTCGGCTACGTCCTCATCGGAGAGGGCTTCGTCGGCGTAGGTGATGGACTCGACCAGGCAGTCGTTGTCGGCATCGTAGTCGCTCGGGACGAACTCCTCGGAGAAATCCTCCTCCTTGAGGTAGTCACGCATCTCCTCGAGCATGGCCTTGCACTTGAGGTAGGTGTTCTTGGTTGCAGCCTTGCCGGCCTTGTTGGCCAGGGCGGTACGGGCCTCGGTGCCCTCGGCGGCCTGCATGGCCTCGTCAACGGTCAGGTTCTGCTCGATAAGCTCTTTCTGCAGCGCGTCAAGGTAGGCGCGGACGCCGGTGGCGCAGTGGTCGCGGTTCTCGTAGGCGAGCGTGTTGATGTCCATGAGGACGTAGTTGATGGAGTTCTTGGGCTCCTCGTTGTTCACGACATCTTCCTCTTCGCAGTGATCGAAGGAGACATCCTGATCGCTAAAGTAGGGGCTGACCTCGGTGAGCAGCGCGGAGTAGAGGGGGATGGCAACGGAGAACTCGGCGTTGGAGAGCATCTCCCACTGGATGGTCGCTATCTCGGGGTCCATGCCCTGGCGGATCTGGAAGGTGTGGATCTCGGTGTTGCGGTTGGAGCCGATGGCATAGGCGCCGTCGGTGTTGGCGTTGAGGCCGGCGACGTTCTCGCCGCGGGCGGCGAACGAACGGATCATCTCAAAGGTGTTCCAGTCGGACTTGCCGGGCGTAAAGAACAGCGGCTGCATATCGTGGACCAGGGCGCCGGTCGTGGCGCGAGCGTCTTCGCGCTCATCCTTCACGATCTCGTAGTCGGTGCCCTCGGCAAGCGGAGCCATGAAGTAGTCGCGGCCCTGGATATAGCGCGACCACTGGTGCATACCGGCCTCGCCGATCTCCTCGCCGTAGGTCTTGGCGACGTCGAACTTGCCGTCGGTGTATTCGGCAAAGCCCTTCTCCTTGGGCATGGATTCGATGCCCTCGGAGTGGAGGCAGTTCTCGGTGTCGTCGAGGTCGACGTTGTAGGTGAGATTGCCGATGTTGGGGTTGAGCGAGGCGATGTCATCGGCGAGTTTCATGGCAATCCACTGATGGCCGGAAAGCGCGGCGAACAACCAGGTCTCGGTGCTGTCGGCGATGATGATCTGGTCGTTGGAGCAGACGCCTTGCTCGTCGATCAGGCTACCGATGAGCTCGACGCCCTCGCGGGCCGTGGCGCTCTCGCCCAGGATGACGCTGGCATAGCTGTACTCGCCAATGCCGGTCTCCTCGGTGATGGGGTCGGCCTCCTCGGCCTTCTCGTTATAGGAGGTGCTCAGCGTGGCAGAGCAGGAGACGCCCTTTTCATTGATGCCGGCCTCGGAATAAGCGTCGTAACGATTTTCCCACTGCGAGGGGTTGTCGCGAACAAAGGTGTAGCGGTAGGTTGCGCCCTTGGACTTATACTCAAAGCCGGACTCGACCGAGGTGTACTCGTTGCTGTCCTTGTGCGCGGGCTCAATGCCAAAATGTTTGACATAGCGCGGGCCGAAGTCTTCGGAACGACCGTAGTACGTGTTGCCGTCTGCCGTGAGCTTGCTGCCCATGTAGATCTGGGTGCAAGCGAGCGCCGAAGTCGGCATAGCCATAATGGCCGCTGCTCCAAATGCAAGGCCGCAGCCGAGCTTTTTGAGCGTGTTGACAGGATGAGTAAACCTCATGATCCCTCCCAACTGTTGAGATCCCGCAAAATGGTGCGAAATCTCAGCTAATAAATACATCTATTAGCCTATCGAAAGTTATAAGGGTATTCATCTACTTCGATGAAATACTCGATGAGCGTCCCAAAATATGCGATGAGCGGATAAGAATACTCATTTTGTAGCTTTAGTTAAATAAAGGCACCCTGCAATTACTCCAGCTGAATAAAGCGCCTTGCACGGGTCGCAAAGAAAAATCCCCCGCTGTTTGGCAAATGCATAAACAGTGGGGGAGACGATAATTGGATGAATATCATACCAATGTGGAATTACTTCTTGCGGCGGTGGATCACGTTAATCGCGTAGCCGACGAGCATGGCCAGGACAATGACGATAAAGCCGAGCAGGGGATTGTCATTCATGGGTTCCTCCTATTTACCGAGCGGTGAGAATTCGTCGACGATGAGGTCGAGGCATTGCGGAAGTGCGCGGGCACCAAAGACGCCCGAGTTACTGGAGATGATCTCGCCATCGAACTGCATGCCCAGCGACGGCGTGCAGGTGATCTTGGCTTCTTTGGTCTGGATGATCTTGAACTGCGGACGGCCGAGCACCTTGCCGGCGGGGTCGAGCGCGGCGGTGATCACGGTGGGTAGGAGCTGGACGGTTTTTACGGGCTCGATGACCGCGATGTCGACCATGCCGTCGTTCATGCGGCAATCGGGGAGCAGATTGATGTCGTTTTGAATGACCGAGGTGTTGCCGGCCATGCAGCAGATACCATCGAGCTCCTCGACAATGCCGTCATGCTCAATCGTAAAGTGCGCCACCGTGGGGTTGGGTGTGGCGAGCGCCGACAGGAAATAGGCGATCTCGCCGATGTCGTTTTTGGTGGGGGCGGCCTTCATCATGATCTCGGCATCGTAGCCCGATCCGGCGATGATAATAAAGCCGTGGCGCTTTTCGTTGCCATTCTCGTCGAGCCAAAAGAGCTCGCCCATGTCCGCCTTGACGGTATGGCCGACGCGGCAGGCCTTGGCGAGCGCCGCGGCCTCGGGGGCATTGCCAATGTTGTTGAAGAACAGGCAGGCCGTGCCGGAGGGGAAGACAAGCGTGGGGACGCCGCATCCACGCATTTGGTCGAGCACATTGGAGACGGTGCCGTCGCCGCCCGAAATCACCACACGATCAAACTTGCGCACGTCTGCCACGGCGTCCTTGGGTTCCATGCCATCGCCGATAAAACGCATCACGATCTCGTCGCCGCCCTGCGCGAGGGCGTGCGTGAATGCGTAGATCTCATCTGAGCTGGGGCCCGATGCCGGGTTGTGGATGATAAGGCAGCGCATACTTACGTTCCCGTTCTGTGACTAACCGAGTATAGTTGTAGGGCAATGCCGTTATCCTACCCGTGTTTTTCGGGCCTAACCTTATTCGATGGGTTGATATGTACATTTCCACACATCAGGCTCTGCTCGACTTTTGCCAGCGCGCCCGTGAGTTTGACGCGATTGCCGTCGATACCGAGTTTTTGCGCGAGCGCACATTCCATCCGCGCCTGTGCCTGGTTCAGATTGCCACCCCTGCCGAGAGCGTCGCGGTCGATCCCCTGGTGATCGACGACCTATCGCCGCTGGCCGAGCTTATGGCGGACGAGAGCGTGACTAAGGTCTTCCACGCCTGCTCGCAGGATATGGAGGTCATGCTCCATACCGTGGGCGCGCTGCCGCGTCCGATTTTTGACACGCAGGTCGCCGCCGCCTTTTTGGGCGAGCGCCAGCAGATTTCCTACGGCGCGCTCGTGCAGACGTTTTGCGGCGTTTCGTTGCCTAAGACCGAGTCGCTGACCGACTGGTCACGCCGCCCGCTGACCGATAAGCAGATCGAGTACGCAATCGATGACGTCAAGTATCTGATCGTTGCCTATACCGAGATGATGAGCCGCCTGCGCGAACTGGGCCGGGTGGACTGGGTGCTCGACGAGTTGCGTCCTCTGGCCGACGAGTCGCACTACCGCGCCGATCGTCACGAGGCATTCCGTAAGGTCAAGCGCATCAACTCCTGCAGCCGCCATCAACTGGGCATTGCTCGCGAGCTTGCCGCTTGGCGCGAAGACCGCGCCGAGCGCCGCAACATCCCGCGCAAGTGGGTCATGTCCGACGATACGCTGCTGGCGCTCGTCAAGCGCAATCCCGTGCGCGTTGAGGAGTTCCGCAGTATCCGCGGTACCGACCAGCTGGGGGAGCGCGACGTGGACGGCGCGTTGATGGCCATCAAGCGCGGCGCGAGCTGTCCGCACGATCGCCTGCCGCTCTTGGTGCGCGGACATCACCAGATTTCGCCGGAGCTGGAGAGCGTGACCGACCTTATGTATGCGCTCATTCGCCTGGTTGCCGAGCGCTCGGGCGTGGCGACCTCGGTCATTGCCTCGCGCGATGACCTGGCCGACTATATTGAGCATCCCGAGCAGAGTCCCCTGCGCGAAGGCTGGCGCTTTGAGCTTGTGGGCTCGCGCTTGGACGATTTGCTCTCGGGCAATATGGGGTTGACGGTGAAGGACGGCAAAATCGAGCTTTTGTAGCCATATGGTTACGCGGTTTTACCAAGTGATGCAAATGTTCTAGGGTGACAATGCCAAAACATTGATGTTGATTTGCTGGTCAGTCGAATGGGTAAAATGCCTCCAACGTGTAACTCGATTCGGAGGAATTCGCATGCCTTATTACTATGGATACGGCTTTGGCATTGACCCGCTGTACCTGCTGGTTGTTCTTGTCTGCACGGTGCTTGGCCTTGCCGCGCAGAGCTATATCAACTCGACGTACAAAACCTGGTCTAAGGTGCGCTCGGACGGCGATACGGGTGCCACGGTTGCTCGCCGCATGCTCGACGCCAACGGTTGTAGCGCCGTGGGCATCAAGAGCATTGCCGGTGAGCTCACCGACCATTACAACCCGCAGGACAACAACCTATATCTGTCAGACGCCAATCGTTCGGGCGGGTCGGTCGCAAGCGTTGCCGTGGCCTGCCACGAGGCGGGCCATGCCGCCCAGCGTCAAAGCGGCTACGCCATGATGAAGGTGCGTACCGCACTGGTTCCGGTTGTCAACTTTACCCAGAACGCCTGGACGATCGTGCTTCTCTTGGGCCTGTTTATGAACATTGCCGGGCTCACAACCCTCGCGTTGATCTTCTTCTCGTTTAGTGTGCTGTTCCAGCTCGTTACGCTGCCGGTCGAGATCGATGCCAGTCGACGCGCCGTGGCGTATATCGAGCAGTCGGGCATGAGTTCCAAGCAGGTCAACGGTGCCAAGAAGGTGCTGACGGCAGCCGCGCTCACCTATGTTGCCGCGGCGCTCACTTCGATCATCCAACTGCTCTACCTGATGGCTCGCTACAACAGAAACTCCAACCGATAACAAATTGGGTCGCTGGGCGCCGCGGGGATTTGTGTCCCCGCGGCGCTGTACTATGTGTTGGACTTGAATTTGCGCAGGGCCGAAGCCTCTGTGCACGATGACGAAAGGAGGCCGCGTGGCAGGCTGGAATCTAACCGGCAATGCTGTTTCCGCCGAGTTCGACGGTTCAGATGATCAGGAGCGCAAGGAGCTCAGCGTGAGCCAGGCGGTGGAGATCGCCGCCGGCGCGCTCGATGCCATTCCGCAGCTGAGCGTTTTGGGCGAGGTCACGGGTTTCCGTGGTCCCAATGCCCGAAGCGGCCACTGCTACTTTCAGATCAAGGACGACTCGGCCGCCGTCGACTGCATCATCTGGAAGGGCGCCTACCTTAAGCGCACCTTCGATCTGCGCGACGGCATGCAGGTGAGCTTTAAGGGCAGCTTCAATCTTTACAAGCCTACGGGTCGCATGAGCTTTGTCGCTCGCTCGTTCTCGCTGGCGGGGGAGGGTCTGCTGCGTCAGCAGGTGGCTCAGTTGGCCGAAATGCTGCGTCGCGAGGGCCTGATGGACGAGGCGCGCAAACGTCACATTCCGGTGTTCTGCTCGCGTGTGGCGGTCGTCACCTCGCTTTCGGGCGCCGTGATCGACGACGTCAAGCGCACATTGCGCCGTCGCAACCCGCTCGTTGAGCTTGTTTGCGTGGGTGCCAAGGTTCAAGGCGAGGGTGCGCCGGCGGAGCTCATTGAGGGCTTGCGTCGCGCCGCCGCCATCACACCGTCGCCGGACTGCATCTTGCTGGTGCGTGGCGGTGGCTCCTTCGAAGATCTTATGACCTTTAACGACGAGGAGCTTGCCCGTGCGGTGGCAGCCTGTCCCGTGCCTGTGGTGACGGGCATTGGGCATGAGCCCGATACCTCGATCTGCGACATGGTGAGCGACCGTCGCGCCTCCACGCCAACGGCAGCGGCAGAATCGGTGGCGCCGGCTATGACGGAGTTGGCCGACGTGCTCGAGACGCGCCATCAGCGTCTGGGCGCCGCGATGGCTTCGATGATCGGGTCGAATCAGGTTGATCTGGAGATGCTCGACCAGCGCGGTCGTCGTGCCTGGGACACCTATACGGCTCGTCTGGGCGACGCGCTCGATGCAGCCGCGTGCCGCCCGTGCCTTAACGACCCTACGTTTATGGTCGAGCGTCGCGAGTCTGAGCTCGCCTTGACGGCCGATCGCCTGTCTGGCGCCATAACGCGTTCGGTTGGGGCCTTCCGCTCCAACTTCGAGCGTCTGCCCGAGCGTCTGGTTGCAAGCACCTCGGGGCTCGATGGCAAGCGCCATGCGCTCACGCTTGCGAGTTCTCGTCTGGAGCATCAGGGACGTACGATGCTCGGCAAACCCGCGTCCGACCTGGGCCGAGCTGCCGCGTCGCTCGATGCCCTGTCGCCGCTCAGGGTGCTTGCCCGTGGCTATTCCATCGCGTACAGCGATGACGGCGTGGCTACGAGCGCCAAGACTTTTAAGCCGGGCGACGCCATCCGCGTGCGCATGGCAGACGGCAACGTGGCGGCAACGGTCGATACGATCGAGTAGGCCGCGTTTCATAGTGATAAACCTTTAGGAAAGGAAAAAGATATGGCAGAGAAGACCCCGGTCGAGCATCTTACGTACAAGCAGGCTTCGCAGGAGTTGGAGCTCATCATCCGCAGTCTGGAATCGGGCGACATGGAGCTCGAGGAGTCGCTCGAGAGCTATACCCGCGGCGTCGAGCTCCTCAAGAGCCTGCGTACTCGCTTGTCCGATGCCGAGCAGAAGGTCTCGGTGCTCCTGAAGGATGTCGACGGCAACGACGTGCTCGCCGACGGCGAAGCCGCCAACACCGACGACAACCTCTCGTTCTAACCATTCCGACCAAATATAATTACCTTGGTCAGTGAGAAAGGAACCAGCTATGTGTGATTGCATTTTCTGCAAAATTGCCAACCACGAGATCCCCTCGACCGTTGTCTATGAGGACGACCAAGTTATCGCCTTCGACGACCTCAATCCCCAGGCGCCGGTTCACACGCTCGTGATCCCCAAGAAGCACTACAGCGACATCGCCGACAACGTACCCGCCGAGACCATGGGCGCCATGGCTCACGCCGTCCAGGAGGTCGCTAAGGCCAAGGGCTTGGAGGACGGTTTCCGCGTCATCTCCAACAAGGGCGTTAACGCCGGCCAGACCGTCATGCACTTCCACATGCACGTCCTCGGCGGCAAGAACTTGGGCGAGAACCTTATCTGAGATCGTATGGCCCGTCGTCTTGATTGCCTTTGGAGAAACCTGTGCAGTTGTCTCAACTCGAATACCTTCAAGCGGTGGCGAACTATGGCGGCGTGCGCAAAGCAGCTCGCGCCGTTCATGTGAGTCCGCAGGCCGTTTCGTCGGCAATCAAAAAGTTGGAATCTGAGTATCAGATTGTTTTGCTCGACCGATCGGCGGGGGAGGCTGTTTTGTCTCCGGCGGGCAGAGAATTTGCGCGTCGTGCACGCGTGATCCTGGCACAAGTCGACGATCTCAAAAAGTACGCTCAATCGGGGAACGGCGGCGTTTCGCCCGACGGCCACTTCCGTCTTTACGCCCCCTGTCTTCACGGGCGGGGGCGCCTTTTTTCCGAAAACTGGTACGACTCGTTTGAAAGATCGCACCCTCAGATTCATCTTGATGTGTGGCATCAGCCAACGGCAACATGCTTTGAATCACTTATACTTGGAATTTCGGATGCGGCCATCTCATTTGAGGAACCACGGGACAGTGTCCTTTCTTCGAAATACTTGGGTGAAAAGGAGCTCAAGGTTCTTTCATGCCCCGCGGGTCATCAATCTGTTGACGCTATGACCATTCGTGAGTTACTGGGCGGTAGGCTCGCTGTTCCCATTAATATGTCACCCTGTCTCAATGCAATCAATCAATGTCCCGAAGCCCAGCTCGTTAATTTCCGCTTCCGTGATGTCGCATACGGAAGCAGAGCGCAGGCTGAGTTTCTTCGGGCCGGGGGATTGATATTGAGTTTTTCTTGCTCTTCTATCGCATCAGATGGATTGGAAGTGAGCGAGTGCTCCATTGAGGGCTCGCATGACGTAGCCTTGCCCATCTACTTTTGCTATCGACAAAATGCCTGGACCGATCGACATCAGACGGTATTTCTGCATCTCTTGCGTCATCTTGCTTCGTGAGATTAATTGGCTTTGAGACGTCAAGTGATTGTTGACGCCTTGCAACACATAGTTGACAGCTTTGCCCTCATGCTTTTCCAAGATTCTTATTTAGATTGCTGACTCTTGGAGGGCGGAGCGTGAAAAACCGTACGGTCTTGCTTTATATGATGTTCGTTTTCCTGTCGAACTTCAGCACTATTTTGTATTTTCTGACGGTTTACCTTGAATTCGTCGGATTCTCGATGGTAGCGATTTCTAGCATGATGATTGCCTACCAAGTGAGCAAGTTCATCCTTGAAGTTCCCACTGGCTATATCGCTGATAGGTTTGGACGAAAGACAAGCGGTCTCATTGGCGTCGTGGGAATGCTTGGATACTACGCCGCCCTGCTTTTCGTCCGTTCTCCTCTGCTTTTAATCGGCGCGTTTGCTCTCAAAGGTTTTGCCGTTGCATGTGTGAGCGGATCCATAGAAGCGATTTACATTGACAGCGTCTCTCAGGACCAGCTCGTAAGACTTAATGTCGTTGAGCGATTTGTTTTCTATGCCTCTTATGCCATCTCCGCTTGCGTGGGCGGTTTCATTTCGTCTGTCGGTGCATATCTCATTGGTCTTTCAGCAGATATCATCGCAATGGTGCTGACATTGGTTGTCGTTGTCTGCATTCCTGAGATGCGAAGAGGGGACACTGCGGCAACACTTGAGCGTGGAATTAGCCCGAAGATGATCGGTGCCGCTATTGCGTGTAATGGCATTCTGCGGTCGGCGTTCATCATGGACTGTTCTCAGGCATTTGCCTTTGTCGCCCTGGAAGACTTTTTCTCACTGTTGCTTGCGGGGCGCGGAATGAATGCCGTCGCTTCGGGCGTGACCATTGCGGTCCAGCTCCTTGCCTCCGCCTTCATAGGGTTTATCGTGCCCAGTGTGATTGCTCGGGTCGACAAGGGCCGTTTTGCGCGTATTTGCGGCATCATTCACTTAGTATTGACAGCTTTGTTTTTGATTCCCTTAACTCCGGTCTATTTGCTGCCCGTGTTCTATGTGCTGCAGACGGTCGCTTACTCGTTATTTGCTCCAATTAAATACTCAATTTTTCAAAATGCCGCCGATTCTTCGATGCGCTGTTCACTGATTTCGGTTCAAAGCCAGATGGTGGCGGTGGGTGCCATCCTTTTCTATCTGTTCAATGCTGCGTTGACCAGCATCGCGGGCATTCGAGTCATATTGCTTGTTGCACTCGGGATCTCTTCTTTGGTGTATATTCCCGCGCTCTTTCGTCTTACCAGTCAAAGGCCATGAGTATTCGGGCACCGATAACTTATATATCAACGCAATAAACCCGAGCGCGAGGGCGTTTGGGTTTATTATTGAAGCGTATGTAACCTGGCGGCGCCACACCGCCTGTTAGTAGGGAGACACATGAACGTTCTGGTCGTCAACGCAGGATCTTCGACCCTTAAGTATCAGGTCATCGATACCAAGTCCCACAAGGTGTCCGCAAAGGGCTCCTGCGAGCGCGTCTGCTTTACCGGCGGTACCTTCACCCATGCTGCCAACGGCTCCAAGAAGGTGACCGAGAACATCGAGTTCCCCGACCACAAGGTCGCCATCGAGGTCGTCCTGAAGGACCTCGAGGCCAACGGCGTCAAGATTGAGGGCATTGGCCACCGTATCGTTCAGGGCGGTTGGTACTTCGGCGATTCCTCCCTCGTCGATGCGGACGTTCTTGCCAAGATCTGCGAGGTCGCCCCGCTTGCCCCGCTGCACAATAACCCCGAGGCCAACGTTATCGAGTACTGCCTGGAGCAGTATCCCGATCTGCCCAACGTCACGGTCTACGACACCGCTTTCCACTTCAACATGCCCGAGGTCGCCAAGACCTGCGCCCTGCCCAAGGACGTCTGCGACAGGCTGCACATCCGAAAGTACGGCGCCCACGGCACCAGCTACCGCTACATCTCCAAGAAGGTCGCCGAGATGACCAACGGCGAGGCCCGCAAGGTCGTCGTGTGCCACATCGGTTCCGGCGCTTCCCTGTGCGCTATCGAGGACGGCAAGTGCATGGACACCACCATGGGCTTGACGCCGCTCGACGGTGTCATGATGGGCACCCGCTGCGGCTCCATCGACCCTGCTACCGTGTGCTACCTGCAGCGCGAAGGCGGCTACACCTTCGACGAGGTCGACGAGATGATGAACAAGAAGTCCGGCCTTTTGGCCGTGACCGGCGGCAAGACCAACGACTGCCGCAATGTCGAGGAGCTCGCCGCTGCCGGCGACCCCGAGGCCCAGCTCGCCTTCGATATGTTCGTCTACAAGATTGCCGCCAAGGCCGCCGAGATGGCCACCTCCATGTGCGGGCTGGACACCCTGGTCTTTACCGCCGGCATCGGCGAGCACGCTCCGGCCGTCCGCGCCGGCGTGGCCGACCGTCTGGCCTTTATGGGCGTCAAGATGGATCATGCCCGCAATGCTCTGCGTGGCGACGGCGCTTGGTGCCTGTCCGCCAAGGATTCCAAGGTCAAGATCTTCGTTATCCCCACGGACGAGGAGTTCATGATCGCTTCCGACGTCGAGCGCATCGTCAACGGCAAGTAATTGATGCAAGGGGAGGGGACTGAACGACCAAGTGCCGTTCGGTCCCTCTTTTGCGCTCGTTGGGCGAAGAGTTTGATAGATATTTATTGGATTCTGATAACTTCTTATTAAGGGTACGGTCACCTTATAGGTTTGCCGACCGTACTGTAATCACGAAGGAGTCTCATGAACGTACTTGTTGTCAACGCCGGCAGCTCGAGCCTTAAATATCAGCTTTTGGATACCGATACCCGCGAGGTTTTCGCCAAGGGTAACTGCGAGCGTATCGGCTCGGAGATGGGCATCTTTGGCCACTCCGAGAACGGTGGTGCCAAGCAGACCGAGGAGGTTCCCTTCCCCGATCATCGCTGCGCCATTGCGCGCGTGCTCGAGGAGCTCGAGAAGACCGACTTTACGATCGATGGCATCGGTCACCGTATCGTTCAGGGTGGCTGGCACTTCGATGATTCCGCAGTTGTTGACGACGAAGTTATGGCCAAGATTCTCGAGGTGGCCCCGCTCGCCCCGCTGCACAACTACGGCGAGGCCGCGGCGATTGAGTATTGCCGTGAGAAGTATCCGGAGCTGCCCAACGTGGCGGTCTTCGACACCTCGTTCCACATGACCATGCCCGAGGTCGCCTATACCTACGCGCTGCCCAAGGACGTGTGCGACAAGTACCACGTGCGCAAGTACGGCGCCCACGGCACGAGCCACCGCTATGAGTGGATGATGGCCAAGGAGATCCTGGGCTCGCGCTGCCACCGCCTGCTCTCGTGCCATTTGGGCAACGGCGCCTCGCTTGCCGCTATCGAGGACGGCGTCTGCCGCGATACCACGATGGGCCTCACGCCGCTTGACGGCCTGATGATGGGTACTCGCTGTGGTTCCATCGACCCGGCTACCGTGTGCTACCTGCAGCGCGAGGGCGGCTACAGCTACCAGGAAGTCGACGACATGATGAACAAGCAGTCCGGTCTGCTTGCCATCTCGGGCATCTCCAACGATGCCCGAGACATTCGTACGCGCGCCTCTGAGGGTGACGAGCGCTGCCTGCTCGCCTTCGATATGTTCGCCTACAAGGCCATGCAGCAGGCCGGCTCCATGATCGCTTCCATGGCGGGCGTGGATACCATTACCTTTACCGCCGGCATCGGCGAGAACGACTGGTCGATCCGCAAGGCCTTCTGCGACTGCTTTGAGTGGCTGGGCGTGCGCATCGACAACAATAAGAACCGCGAGGCCGTGGGCGACGGCCCGCAGGTCATCAGCGCCGCCGGTTCCGCCGTCACGGTCATGGTCATCCCCACCGACGAGGAATACATGATCGCCCACGACGTCGAGCGCCTGACCGCGAACAACTAACGCGCGCATTTGCAAGTAAACGAAAGGCCTCCAGATCAACAGCTCCGGAGGCCTTTTTTCTGGCAGGTGGACGGTGGAAATTCCATCCCATTTTGAGCGTAAATTCTGGGACACGCTTTCCGGTTGAGGCGCGTTGCGGAAAGTGCGACCCACAATAGAGCAAAATTCCGTCCCGCAGTTTCCCAAACAGCCCCCAAGCGGAAGCTACATCCCACAATCCGCCTCCAAACCGGGACTCACTTTCTGGTGGGCCAGACATCAGACCTCAGCCAACATTTCGGTCCTAAAGTGATCATCACCAGCAACGCCTGCGCTCCCAGCATCGGCACCCATCCATTCAGATCCGCAGCCCCAGCTCGTAGCCAAGCCGCCGTCCACTCCGGATGCCCTGAATGCTACGTGGCAGTAGAAGGCCGTACGGGCTAACCCCTGAAAACATTCCGCAGACCAGAAACGCCCCCGTTCGTAGCTCCGAAGGAGCAGAACGGGGGCGTTTCATTGGTCGAGGACGTTTTCAGGGGTTAGCCCGTACGGCCTTCGGGCGAGTGCGTACGCTACTCAGCCATCTGAGCCTGGACGGCGGTGATGGCCACGACACCCACGATGTCGTCGGCAGAGCAGCCGCGCGACAGGTCGTTAACCGGCTTGGCGATGCCCTGAAGGATGGGGCCGTAAGCGTCGGCGCCGGCGAAGCGCTGGACCAGCTTGTAGCCGATGTTGCCTGCCTCAAGGTCGGGGAACACGAGCACGTTGGCCTTACCGGCGACGGAGGAGCCGGGGGCCTTGAGCTGGGCGACGGTGGGGACGATAGCGGCATCGAGCTGCAGGTCGCCATCGATGGCGAGCTCGGGAGCCTTCTCCTTGCAGAACTTCACAGCCTCCTGGACCTTCTTGGCGACCTCGCCGCCGGCGGAGCCCATGGTGGAGTAGGAGAGCATGGCCACGTGCGGTTCAACGTTGCCCATGAAGGTGGACCAGGAGTGGGCCGAGGCGATGGCGATCTCGGAGAGCTCGTCAGAGGACGGGTTGATGTTGAGGCCGCAGTCGGCGAAGATCAGCGTGCCGTCGGTACCGAACTGCGGGGTGTCGGTGCACATCACGAAGAAGGCCGAGACCAACTTGGTGCCCGGGGCGGTCTTGAGGATCTGCAGCGCGGGGCGCAGGGTGTCGGCGGTGGAGTGGCAGGCGCCGGAGACCAGGCCGTCGGCGTCGCCCATCTTGACCATCATGGTGCC
>OIXX01000157.1_pt1 | contig 55327 bp, 46 predicted proteins | sample 1588161 | NCBI WGS metagenome assembly OIXX01 (sample SAMN03283274) | human gut metagenome | biome: human-associated habitat; material: feces | host: Homo sapiens | place: Peru | collected 2012 | reverse complement strand
CGCAGATCGAGGTCACCTTCGACATCGACGCCAACGGCATCGTGCACGTGTCCGCTAAGGACAAGGGCACCGGCAAGGAGCAGTCCATGACCATCACCGGTGGCTCCGGCCTGCCGAAGGACGAGATCGACCGCATGGTCAAGGAAGCCGAGGCTCACGAGGCTGAGGACAAGCAGCGCAAGGAAGACGCCGAGACCCGCAACCAGGCTGAGGCCTTCGCCTACTCCACCGAGAAGCTCGTCAACGACAACAAGGACAAGCTCTCCGACGACATCGTCAAGGAAGTCACCGACAAGGTCAACGCTCTGAAGGAAGCCCTGAAGGGTGACGACACCGAGAAGGTCAAGACCGCTCAGACCGAGCTGATGACCGCCGCCCAGAAGATCGGCCAGGTCCTCTACGCCCAGCAGGGTGCCGAGGGTGCCGCGGCCGGTGCCGGTGCGGCTGGCGCTGCCGGCGCCGGCGCTTCCGCTGGCTCCGCCTCCGGTTCCGACGACGACACCGTCGAGGCCGAGGTCGTGGACGACGATGACGACAAGGACAACAAGTGATGTCCGAGTTCAACAAGGACGACTACCTGAACGACCTGCCGGATCCCTCAGATGCTGAGGCTGCCGGCCAGGCCGCTCAGGCCTCTTCAGGGGCTGACGCCTCCGCCGAGTCCGACTCTGCGCAGGATTCGGCTGCCCAGGCTCCTTCCAATGAAGGAGCCGACGCGGCTCCTGCCGCAGCTGAGGGAGAGAAGTCGGATGCCGGAGAGAAGACTGGCGAAGGCCAGTCCGATTCCGAAGACACCCTCACCCCCCTCGGCAAGGCCAAGAAGGAAGCCGCAGACTACCTCGAAGCCCTGCAACGCGAACGTGCGGAGTTCATCAACTACCGCAATCGCACGCAGAAGGAGCAGGAGCGCTTCCGCCAGCACGGCATCATCGACGTGCTGACCGCGCTGCTGCCCGCCCTCGACGACATCGACCGCATTCGCGAACACAGCGAGATGGACGACTCGTTCAAGGCCGTTGCCGCCAAGATCGACAAGGCTTTCGAGAAGTTCGGCGTCGAGAAGTTCGGCGAAAAGGGCGAGGACTTCGACCCCACCAAGCATGAGGCAATCCTGCACAAGCCGGATGCCGATGCCGACAAGGAAACCGTCGACACCGTGGTGGAAGCCGGCTACCGTATCGGCGACCGCGTAATCCGCGCCGCCCGAGTAGTAGTAGCCTCCCCGCAAAACTGATAACGGCCAGCTCGTTAACGAGCTGACATTACCTTGGCTCCCGCTGGCGGGAGCTGGCAGCCGAAGGCTGACTGAGGGTGGTCAAACACTGAATATAAACCACCCTCAGTCTCGCTTCGTTCGACAGCTCCCGATGTTTTATGCGACGTGCGCAATTGCGCACTGCTATGAACAGCCCACTGGGCTGTTCATCCAGCGGGAGCCAACCATAAAGACTTTTCAAGAAAGGAGACATGAATGGCTGAAAACGAATGGCTCAGTAAAGACTTCTACAAAGTCCTTGGTGTCTCCAAGGACGCTTCGGACGACGACATCAAAAAGGCGTACCGCAAGCTCGCCCGCAAGTACCACCCTGACGTCAACAAGACCAAGGAAGCCGAGGAGAAGTTCAAGGACATCTCCGAAGCCTACGACGTGCTGAGCAAGAAGGAAGATCGCCAAAAGTACGACGCGATTCGCCAGTTCGGCATGGGCGGCGCCCGCTTCGCAGGCGGTTCCGGTGCCGGCGGCTTCGACGCTTCCGGTTTCTCTGATATCTTCGGCTCCATGTTTGGCCAGGGTGCCGGTGGCAACGGTTCGCGTATCCGCTTCTCCACTTCGGGCGGCGGCCCCAACAACATCAACGACATCTTCTCGATGTTCGGCGGTGCTGCAGGTCAGGGCGGCCAGTCGTATGGCGGCTACGGCCAGCAGGCGTACGGCAATGCCGGCGGCTATGGCTATGAGGAAGCGCCGCGCCCCGAAAACGGTGAGGATCGCAACTCCAAGATCAGTCTGACCCTGCGTCAGGCGGTCAAGGGCGCGACTGTGTCCCTGTCCGTGGACGGCAAAAAGTTCAAGGCCCACGTGCCTGCGGGCGTCAAGGACGGCCAGAAAATCAAGCTGGCCGGCAAGGGCAAGCCGGGCATCAACGGCGGCAAGGCCGGCGATTTGTACCTGCACGTCACCGTCAAGCCCGATGCCGCGTTCTCGATGCGCGGCCACGACATCGTCATGGACCTGCCCGTAACTGTGGGCCAGGCCGTGGCCGGTGGCAAGGTCGAGGCCAAGGATATCGACGGCAATCCCGTCACCTTCAAGGTGCCGGCAGGCTCCAGCTCCGGTGCCGAGGTCAAGCTCGCGGGACTTGGCGTCCAGCGCGGCAACCAGCCGGGCGACCTGATCGGCCGCGTGCAGATCATGGTCCCCACCAAGCCGGGTCTGGCCGTCAAGCACGCCGCCAAAGAATTCGACGAAAAAGCCGGCGACTATCTCAGCCTGTAATCAGGAGGTGAACAATGGCGCGGTTAGCCAACCAAATGAAGCAGTTGTACGCGATGTGCGCAACCGCGCTGGTGATGGGCAGGGCCGATCTCGACGGAGCCGATGACGTCGGCTTCGACATCGAACTGCCCATCTTCACCGTCGGCCAGGCAGCCGAACTGGGCAACATCCACCCCCAGACCCTCCGCCAGTACGACCGGCTGGGTCTGGTCCGTCCGCAGCGCACCGATGGCGGCGCACGCCGCTACTGCCTGCGCGACATCGCCCGCCTGACTCGAGCTCAGCGCCTAAGTCAGGATGAGGGCATCAATCTTTCCGGCATCGCACGCATTTTGGCCCTCGAAGAAGAGAATCGCCAACTGCGCCGCGAAGTCAAACGCATGCAAACCGGCGACCAGGAGAGCGTTTTCGCCGCAGGCCGTGACGGCAATATCGTGGAGGTACAACGCTCCAACCGCGCCCGCCTCTGGCGCAACGCCATCCGCCGCGAAACCCGCGAACTGCCCGGCCGCGATACCGCTGCCGACACCACGCGCGAATCCGACTCCACCCCCGCCGATTCCAAATCCATGGTCCTGTGGGGTTGGTGATTTGCTGTTCGGCTGTCGTGCGGAGTTGGTGAGATAGGTATATCGAATACGAATAGTTGAGGATTCACTGCGATGTACGGAGGTAACCATGCTGCTCAAGGCCGTGTTTTGGGATTTGGACGGAACGCTTATCGATTCGGAGCCGCTTTGGCATGACGGTGAAATCGAGATCGCGCACAACAATGGCGGCGAGTGGAACGAGGACCTCGGTTGGGAGTGCTCCGGCACTCCGGTGCCACACGTGGCAGAGGTCATGATTGCGCATGGCTGCACATTGAGCGTTCCCGAAATCGACAAACAGCTCAAGGATTATGTGTTCAAGGCGGAGGTCGAACGTCTGCCGTGGATTCCCGGCGTATTGGACGTGCTGCACTCGCTCAAGGAGGCCGGCATTCCGTCCATGCTGGTCACCACGTCGCCGCGCCGTATGGCGGAGAACATCATGAAGCAGTCCGAGGGACTGTTCGCCGGCTACGTCTGTGGCGACGATCCGTACGAACACAAGCCGAACCCTGCGCCCTATCTGGCCGCAGCCGACAAGCTTGGCATCGCCCGTGAAGACATGGCCAAGTGCGTGGTGCTCGAGGATTCCTCGGTTGGACTTCAGGCCGGTGCGGCATCGGGCGCGACTCTGATCGCGCAGACTGGCTGGATTCGCACGGATACTTCCGGCCTGGGCCAGTTCGCGTCCATCGAATCGTATGACGGTATCGATGCGGCCGCGCTGGACGGTTTCGTGCGCCAGCGTTTGGGGGAGTAGAAAAAGGCCGATTGTATCGGCATTGCATTCCGGTGTGTCGCAAGTATTTGCAATGTTTATATCAACCATTTGATGTCTGTTTTGACAAACTTCTGAAACGTTATAGAATTGTTGCCAACGAAGAAATCTGAAACGTTCTAGAAAAACCGGCGCACAGCAGCGTCGGTTGACTGGTTTTCCGCTCCGGCAAAGCATGCCCGAGTATTTTCTATGGCCAGTTTCTGAAATGTTACAGAAAAGAAGATGAGGTCCAAGGGAGGTCATCATGACGGCAATTCAGGAAGCCGTTCCCGCCGCAGCGGGGGCAGCGCAAAGCCGTGGGGGAGAGGTGAGCAACGCGGCTGCGGCAGCCGGCAAACGTGTTCGTGCCCGCAAGCACAGCGGCGCATCGCAGAACTCATGGCAAAGCAAGCTGCGCCCCTACCTGTTCATCGCCCCGCTGGTCATTCTCTCCGGCGTCTTCATCTACTACTGCATCGGCTTCACCGTGGCCACATCCTTCACCGACTGGGACGGCATCTCCAGTGAGATGGACTTCATCGGCCTGAAGAACTACACCAAGCTGCTCGCTCCCGGCTCCGTGTTCTGGACGGCCTTGATGAATAACATCATCTTCATGGTCGTCACCGTGGTCATCCAGGCCGGGCTCGGACTGCTGCTCGCGGTGATCCTCAAGGAGCGCCTGCGCGGTTCCAGCTTCTTCAAGGCGATCTTCTTCATGCCCATCGCCATGGCCCCGGTCATCATCGCCGCCATCTTCCGCATCATCATGGATCCGAACGTCGGTGCCATCAACGAGGCCCTGCGCTTCCTGCACTTGGACTTCCTGGCCCAAAGCTGGCTTGGCGATCCGCACATCGCCCTCTACTCGATCTGTGCCATCAACATCTTTGAATGGATGGGCTTCTCGATGATCATCTACTACGCCGGTCTGATGTCTATCTCCGATGACATCTACGAAGCCGCCAAGATCGACGGCTGCGGATTCTGGAACACCCTCTTCCGCATCACCATTCCGAACCTGTCCGGCACCACCAACACGCTTATCCTGCTTGGCATCGTCGGCTCGCTGAAGACCTTCGATATCGTCATCCAGACCACAGGCGGCGGCCCTGGCCGTTCCACCGAATTCCTGAACACCTACCTGTACAAGGCCGGCGTGCAGCAGTTCAACGGCGGTCTGTCCGCGGCCATCGGCGTGATGGTCCTCGTCATCGCCGTGATGCTCTCCCTGATTCAACTTGCCTTCAACAAGCGTGCCAACAACTAACGAGAGGACGTCATCATGAAGCGTAAAACCAGTGCGACGGTCATCATGTACACCGTCCTCGTATTCTTCTTCGTCATCTGGATTTTCCCGATTTACACGGCAATCACCAAGTCCCTGCAGGCAGGCGGCTGGAACAGCTACCTGTCCGTGATCAACAATAAGGACGTGCACTACTTCCGCGTGGTGTTCAACAGCTTTTTCATCTCCGTGGTCACCGCCGTGATCGTGGTGGTCATCACCTCGCTCGCCGGCTACGCCTTTGCCAAGATGAAGTTCACCGGTTCCCAGGTGATCTACGTGCTGCTGCTCGCCTGCATGGCCGTGCCGATTGCCTCCGTGACCATGCCGCTGTTCTTCACCATCAAGACATTCGGCCTGACCAACACCTACCTCGGCATGATCATCCCGTTGGTGGCGTTCAACGCCCTGCAGATGCTGTTGCTCTGGCGCAACTACTTCAACGGCGTGCCAGACGAAATCATCGAAGCCGCCCGCGTGGACGGCTGCGGTTCCCTGCGCATCTGGGCTCGTATCTTGATGCCTATCTCCACCCCGATGATCGCCACCACCGGCGTGCTGACCTTCGTCTACTCCTGGAACGAATACCTGATTCCGTTGCTGCTCATCCGCGACGAATCCAAGTATCCGGTCACGCTGGCCTCCACCTACTTCATGGAGACCCGCAGCCAGACGCCGGAGATGGTGGCCCAGGAATACGCCGCCCTGATTCTGATGACGATTCCGTCCATCATCGTCTACCTGATCAGCCAGAAGTGGCTGCAGTCCGGCATCACCGCCGGCGCCGTCAAGAGCTGAGGTGACCCAAAATGACCGCAACCATCAGCAACGGTGTATCCGCCAGCTACAGCCCTGCGGAAGACGAGCTCGGCGCAGCTGACCCCACCGCCTTGCTTGCCGAATCTGGCGATTTGAAGCCGCTGGCCGAACGCACTTATACGAATCCGGTTCCATATGCGGACGGTAAGTCCCATACCGCGCCCGACCCGTTCGTGCTCAAATACCGCGACCTCTACTACTGCTATGCCACCGACGAGCACGGCATTCTGGTCTCCACCTCACCGGACATGGTGCACTGGACCTCACATGGATTCTGCTACACCGAAGCCGGACGCAGAAACTTCTGGGCCCCATCGGTGATTCTCATCAACGGCGTCTTTCACATGTACTTCTCGAATATGCCGGCCGAGGAGACCGACACCCACACGGAAATCATGCGTGTGGCCGTGAGCGAGGATCCGCTCGGCCCGTTCGAAAAGAAAGCGGAGCTGTTCAACACCTTCGCCATCGACTCCCAAGTGGTCTATGGCGATGACGGCCAGTTGTACTTGCTTTACGCCGACAATCAGGTCACCGGCCTGAGCGATGACCGGCCCGGAACCTCCGTGATGATCGATCGCCTTGTGACCCCGTATTCGCGTGAGAACAAACCGCGCCCGCTCATCGTGCCCACCATGGACGAGGAGATCTTTGCCCGCAACCGTTTCGGCGATGGCCGCGACTGGCACACCGTAGAAGGCGCCACATACTTCGCCTACCGTGACCGCGCGTTCATCACCTACTCGGCCAACGCCTACGAGCATGAGGACTACTTCGTCGGATACTCGTACGCACAGCTGCCGAATAAGCAGGCCGACGCCCACATCGATCAGCTCGATTGGACGAAACAGCTCAACGAGAACCGCTTCGATCCGCTGCTTATCCGCAGCCCAAAGGTTGAAGGCACGGGCCACAACTCCATAGTCAAAGCGCCCAATGCCGTTGATGACTGGATTGTCTACCACGGCCGTAACGCCGATGACGAGCTGTATGTGGGCACCGAACAGCGCGTAATGCGCATCGACCCGCTGTACTACGCCGAAGGAGGGCTCGACACCCCAGGACCTACCGCCGCCGCTCAAAGCGCACCGCTGTATGGCACTGTGCATGATGATTTTGCGGATGGCCTGAACGCCGGATGGTCGGTTATTTCCGGCGCGGCCCACACCGAATCCGATGTGGACGGTCACGCGCTTGTTGCCGACGAATCCAGTGTATTCATCGCTGTGTCGGGCAAATCGTCCGCAACCCAAGTGATTGACGTCTGGGCCAAAGCTCCCGTCACCCCACTGGGCGCACGATTCGGTATCGTGGTGCGGTACCAGGATGCCAACAACCTCACCAAACTCGAGGTGGATGCTGGCCGTCAGGTAATTAGCGTGGTCGATGTGATCGGCGGCGTTGCCTCCGAACGCGTGACCAATGCTGACCTCCATGACTTCGATTCCCATGCCTGGCATGAGTACCGGCTTGAGCGCCGCTACTGCAGGCTGGAGATCCGCATTGATGGCCGTTTCGCCGCGTCCTGCACCATCAGTGATAAGCCCGGTCGGGCGGGATTGTTCTCGTTGCGAACGGGGGCCGCGTTCAGCGCATATGCGGCCACTGAACATGTGAATCTGTGGGGTGCCGGATTGCGGGATCTCGGTCGAGAATTGCATGCTGACCGCCGACTCGTCATCGACGGCGGCGTGAGGTCCAGCGGCGTGTGTCCGGTAACACTCGAACTGGCATACCCGCTGGTCGGCAACCGTTTCGTCCTTGATTTCGCTGGGCAGACGAGCCGTGGGCAGGCGCTGTTGTCTCTTGGCGAATACCGTTTGTCCGGTACGGCATCATCCGTGGAGTTCATGCGCAACGGCAAGTCTCTGCCTTCCACCCCGGAGCCGGCCAGGCTGCGTGTCTTTGAAGACAACGTCCGCCGTGACCGTTCGGGCCGAGCCGTGCTCACCATCCGTATCGAAGCTCTGAACGGCACGATGCGACTGCACCTACGTGGCAAAACCTGGCAGGTGCCGTTTGCGGACAATGCGGCCCGTGCCCGTATCACTCTTGATCGCGCATCCCTGACCGGATACGAGAGGACATCGCTGGAATCCAGCATCGAGGAAAGGAGTGCGTCCGGTAATTGAGCCAACATCAGCCGCACATATCGGGTGTGGCTGGCTTCGCCATCCAATTCCGATGATCTTCCACAACGAAGTGAACCAATAAGAGAAACAAGGAAAATAAGGAGAACAATCATGTTGAACATGAAGAAGGCGATCGCCGCAGTGGGCGCTCTCGCTATGTCTGCAGGTCTGCTTGCCGGATGCGGTTCGGGCAGCGGCGGCTCCGATGAGGGAGTCGGTACCAAGGACAGCCCGGTTGAGCTGACCTTCTGGACCTGGCAGCCTACCGATGCCCAGTGGAAGTCGATTTACGCCGCCTTCCAGAAGAAGTACCCGAATATCAAGATCAACTGGTGGCGTACTTCTGAAATGGCCGACTACCAGAAGAAGCTGCAGACCTCGATGGCCGGCGGCGAAGGCCCGGATGTGTTCGGTGTGCAGGCCGGTTCCACTGTGGAACAGTACGGCCGTTTCGCCGACGATATGAAGGAGCTGGCCGACAAGTACATGCCCGGCTGGGATTCCAAGGTGGCCGAGGGCGCCGTGGCGCAGACCACCAACAAGGATGGCAAGATGGTGGCCATGCCGACCATCACCTCCGGCTCCGAATACATCCTGTACAACAAGACGCTGCTTGACGAGCAGGGCATCAAGGTGCCCACCACCTACGACGAGCTCGTGGCTGCCAACAAGGAACTCAAGGCCAAGGGTCTGATGCCGCTGGCCCTCGGCGCCAAGGATGGCTGGCACCTCGACGATATCTTCGTGTGGCTGTCCAACCAGTACGGCGAAGGTGACGTGTACAAGGCCGCCGAAGGCAAGGCCAAGTTCACTGATGAGACCTTCGTCAAGACCATGAAGGCTTGGAAGCAGATGATCGGTGATGGTCTGTTCCAGGATGGTGCAGTTGGTACTGCGACCTACCCGGATGCTCGCGACAACTACTTCTACGCCCGCAAGTCCGCTTTCTTCCCGACCGGCTCCTGGCACGTTTCCGCCGTGCTGCCGAACGATGAGACCAAGGGCACGGCCGTTGAGAAGGACGAGCTAGGCATGATGGAATTCCCGCAGGTGGGAGACAAGGCTACCGGCCCGACCACTGGTGTGGACTTCGGCCTGAGCGTGAACAAGGACTCCAAGAAGAAGGAGGCCGCCATGAAGTTCATCGAGTTCATGACCACCGGCGAAGGCCAGCAGGAGTGGATCAACACGCTGCAGGGTGCTCCGGTCGACAAGGACATGAAGGTCGAAGTGCCGTCTGACGCCACGGAATCCGCCAAGGCCAGCATCGATTTGGTGACCAAGGGCCAGGCCTCTTCCAAGCTTGAGCGCAAGCTCACCTCCCAGGAACTCAACGACGAGATCGGTGTGCAGATGCAGAACATCTACACCGGCGACGCCACCGTTGACTCCGCGCTGAAGGCCATTCAGCAGGTCAACGAGTCCATCGAAAGGTGAGCCTATAGATAGGAATATCGCATAGTTTCTACTCCTCGAGTGGGCCCGTCCGGTACGAATTCTCGTTGTCTGGCGGGCCTTCTTTGTTGGTTTGCCGAAGTGGCCCTGATTTATTACCGCCGGCGGAGTCTGTTGACGGTTGCAGCGGGAGTCGTGGGCGGCGTGTCGGACCCGTCCCTGCTAGCGGGGCTGTCGGCAAGGCCGACTGGGGGTGATTCTGCGGACGCCTAAGCGAAACGGCCTGCGGGGGCGATATCCCACATGGTTTATGCTGGAAACACACATCTGAAACGTTCGACAACCAATATGGCGACGTGGATGGTGCCATGCCGAGTGGTTGATGGACTGAATATAAGGGGGCGCTATGGTTGCGAGTTCGCGCAAGGCGACGCTGCACGATGTGGCGAAACGTGCGCACGTGTCCGTGGCATCAGTGTCCAATTACCTCAACGATTACCCTTATATGAAGCCGGCCACGCGCGAACGTATCCAGCAGGCCATTGACGAGCTGGGCTATGTGACCAACCAGCAGGCTCGCAATTTGCGTTCCGGCCGCACAGGACTCATCTCATTGTCTCTGCCGGATTTGAACCAGATTTACTTTTCCGAACTGGCCGAAGAGATGATCACGCGGGCACGGGAATATGGATACCGCATCATCATCGAATCGACCGGAAACGACCGCCAGCGCGAGATCGAGAGCGCACATGCCATGGCCAGCAATATGACCGACGGACTTATTTTGAGCCCCACGGCCATGCGGGCGGAGGATGTGGCCGAGCTCGAGGGCGACTACCCGCTGGTAGTGCTGGGCGAGCGTATCTTCAACGCACCTGCGCCGCACGTGGTGATGCCCAATGAATTGGGTGCCCAAGCCGCTACCACGCATCTGCTGGAGGCCGGATGCCGCACCGTCGCCGTGGTGGGCGGAACGTTGGACGAATCCGTGCCGTCCTCTCGTTCGATGCGAACCAAGGGGTATCTCAGCGCCTTTGCGGAACGTGGAGTGACGCCTGATCTGAACCTGATCCGCGAGTGCGGCGAATGGACCAGTGCCGAGGGCGCTCAGGCGGTACGTGAGATGTATGCGCAGGGCATTCGACCGGATGGCATTTTTGCGCTGAATGATTTGCTGGCGATGGGTGTTATCAGTCAGCTGCGGGAAATGCGCGTGCGAGTGCCGGAAAGCGTGCGTGTGGTGGGCTTCGATGATATCGATGAGGCTAAGTACACGATTCCCTCGCTGACCACTGTGGATCCGCAGCGCGCGCGTATTGCTGAGATTGCCATCACGTCGATTCTTGATCAGGTCAAGACGGGGGCTCGGGCGCCGAGGCGGCGTATTGATGTGGAGTATTCGTTGCGTTACCGCGCTTCCTCGCCGCAGGTGTAGCAGTTGTGTTAGCCGGCTGGTAGGGTATTTGACGGTTTGCATATAACTGTCTGGTTCATTGGGCTGGCAGCTCAATACAAGATTTAGGACTCATAGGAAACACATGGGCTTCGTTAATTTCATCCTCGAACTGCTGAAGGATCCGCGTGCCGCGATTGCCGGTTGGATTGCCATGGGCGTGGCGCCGACCCTCGGCTTCATCTTCCTCATCGTATTTATCGAAACGGGTGTGGTGTTCTTCCCATTCCTGCCGGGCGACTCCCTGCTGTTCGCCGCCGGTGTGTTCGCCGCTCCCGATGCCGCGACCGGCAAGGCCGCGCTGCCGCTGTTCTGGCTGCTGCCGGTGGTCTGGTGCGCCCCGATTATCGGCGACCAGTGCAATTACTTCATTGGTCATTTCTTCGGCCGTCGCATCATCCAGTCCGGCAAGGTGAAGGCCTTGACCCCGGAGCGTTTGGCCAAAACCGAGCACATGATTGAGAAGTGGGGCCCGCTGGCCGTGTTCCTGGGCCGTTTCTTCCCGTTCATTCGTACGTTCATGCCGTTCATCTCCGGTATTTCCGGTATGCGTTGGAGCCGTTTCACGCCGTTCTCAGTGCTCGGCGGCCTGTGCTGGTCCACGTTGTTCACGCTGCTGGGCTACTTCTTCGGTAACATTCCGGCAGTACAGGACCACTTCGAGCTGGTGATCGTGCTGATTCTGCTGGTCTCGCTCGCCCCGACCATCATCGGTCTGCTCAAGGCCAAGTTCGGCAAGAAGAAGCCGGCCAAGGTGACCGATGCTCAGTTGGATGCTATGGAAGACGGCATTAAGAACCTCGATAAGTAAGCAAGAAATGTAGATTACCGCATAAGGAATCGTCGTGAAAATGAAGGCCCTGACTGTGCATGTGAGGTCAGGGCCTTTTCTGCATGAGATGGGCGTGAAACAGCAGCGTGGTTATCCACATTTGTCGTGGACGACATGCCGGGGTGTGGATAACTCAGCAAGCTAGAACCACAATGGTCGATTCGTGTTGAGTATTGAACTCGGACACGTTTCAATCGGCTTATGAATAGCAACACCACACCCCGCGTGGCGCGTAGAATCACCTCGCCAGCGGTAGCACCTCCGGGCATTCCGCTGCCCACGGACGATGCGCCAATTCCAGCGTATCGCTACTACACTCCGCCGCCCAGGCCGTTGGCCTCATGCGAACGGCAGAGATCGGGCGAGGCTCCGGCACTCGCCCTAACTACAGACACCAGCTTCCATAACATTGTAACGATGACATCAGGTCATGGAGGCGTGGGGTTGAGTGTCATGTCTTCCATGCTTGCATGGACATTGGCGAGACGTGAACACAGCTGCGTTCTCATAGACGCTGATTTCGTGGCCGGATGCCTTGACCTGCTGCTTGGTGTAGAACGAGAGCCGGGCTTGCGGTTCAGCCAAGTCGACGCGCCCCTCGGCCGTATCGAGGGTGAGGCGATGAACCATGAGCTGATGATGTGGGAGGGTGTGCGAGTACTTCCCTATGACCCTTGGAGCGCGCGCCAGCCTGACTGGTGGGAAGTTCAAGCGGCCATTCGGGCTTTGGCGGAAACGAACGACATTGTCATCGTAGATGCCGGTCAGGGTGGACTCATTGAGACCGTACCCGATCTGCGCAGTGGCCTGCAGGTGATTGCCGCGGAATTGTCGGTAATGGGGCTGGCCAGAGCCAAGTCGCACCGGTCCAGATTGGATTCATGGGGCTGTGAAGCGCCACATATCGTAGGTGTGGAACCACGTGGCGCTCCACGTGGGAGAGGCCACGTGGGTATTGGCGAGGCGCAGGACTATTTGACTGCCACGGTATTGGGGCCCATCAAGCCAAGTGTCAATCTGTGCGGAGACGTACTGGAAGGCCTCGGCATCAGATCGGTGACCAAAGGCAGTCGCAAAGCCATGAACTTGCTTGCCGATCTCGTAGAACAGGCCATTCGCCCGGTTTCGGGAGCTTCTCACAAGGACCAGTGATGCTATGGCTGCCGTCAGCACGCGAGCCAATGAGGCTGGCACAGCGCTCAGAACCATATTCTTCGGTCTGCTGGATGACGTGGCATCTGACCCGCAGGTTACCGATTTGGCGGTGACCTGTGATGGCCGCGTTTGGGCGGACCGCGGCAATGGCATGCGCGAAACAGTATTGCATGTGCCGTTCCGCTCGCCGCAAGTAGTTCGAGAATACGCCGTCCAACTGTGCGCGCAGCTCGGGCGCAGACTGGATGATGCCTGCCCGATAGCGGATGCCGCCAGTCCGGATGGCATCCGCGTGCATGCGGTGATTGCCCCATTGGTGCCACAAGGTGCCGCGATTTCCATACGATTCCCTGACCGAACCATGGCATCGCTACAGCACCTGAGCAAATTAGGCGTATTCCCGGCTGCTTGGCTGCCGACGTTCGTGGGATTGGTGCGCAAACATGCCACAGTGCTGATTACCGGCGGAACAGGCGTGGGCAAGACCACCTTGCTCAAGGCGCTGCTGGCGCAATGCGACGTGAACGAGCGCATCGTCACCGTAGAGGAAGTTCGTGAACTGGGGGAACTGGGACGCGACGATCATGTCTCGTTGGTAACACGCGAGGCGAATGTGGAGGGCGTCGGAGCCATAAGCCTGGCGGACTTGGTCAAAGCGACGTTGCGAATGCGCCCCGACCGCGTGGTGCTGGGCGAATGCCGTGGCGCGGAAATCGTCGACCTATTGCGCGCGTTCAATTCTGGTCATCACGGTGGCATGACCACCGTGCATGCGGACGGTGTGAACCGAGTACCGTCCAGGCTGATTTCGCTTGGATTACTCGCCGGAGTCAGTCCACAGGCGTTGACCATGCTGGCGGCAGGCGCTTTCGACGCGGTGGTGCATTTGGAGCGAGTGAACGGACAGCGGCGTATCACGCAGATCGGCGAACTGCGCGTAGCACATGGTGAACTGGCAGGAACACCGCTGGCGGTATGGAATGGCTGCCATCCTCCTCGGTATGCCGCCGAATGGGGGCACTTCATTGAACGATGGGGCATCGTTCCCAGGCCGAGTGGTGGTGGGTGATGATGTGGTGTGCTGTTCTGGTGGCGCTCGCCGTGCTGATTTGGCCGGGGAACAAGTCCGGGAGGCTGTACCGGCTGGCTTACCGCGGGCGCGCGGTCGATTCCGCAGCCATAAACGAACCTCGATATGCCGACTCACCTCGCGTGGGCGTTGCGCAGGTGATTACGTCCGCCATCGCGCGATTGCGAGGTGGCGGCACATTGGTTGAAGCATTCGAGGAACAATCCAGCAGACGCTTCGCCACTCATCGCATTACTGTGGAACGGCTCATAACGGTGTTCGAACAGCGGCGTCTGCCCGACGAATCACCAGCGCAGGTACTTGAAGCTGCACGCGGGGTCGCCGCCGCAGCGGTTTTGAGCGATGAGCTCGGTTGCCAAGCGGTGCCATGTCTGGAAGCGGTATTGACTGCTTACCGGCAGATGAGGCTGATGCAGAACTTGCGATCGCAAGCATGTGCCGTTCCTAAAGCCACTGTGGGGCTGCTGAGCGCGCTTCCGGCCGTCACTGTGGCATTGGGCGAGCTTCTGGGAGCTAGACCATTGGCGTTCTTGCTTGGATCGCCACGCGGTGTGGTCTGCTTGACATTGGGAGGATGTTGTTATGCTGCCGGCTTGGCATGGATGCGGGCATTGTTGAAAGGCAGCGGATTATGAGTACGGTGTGGGTACACGCCGCGGCAGGCTGTGCGGCGATTGCTGGTTGGCTGTATAAGGCTCTGTCTCGTCATGACAGCCGCTTGCCGGGCGAGGAGCCGGCCGTAGCGCATGATTGCGGGTCGTCATGGACCATACTCATATTGCGTATGTTGCAGGTGTCCTCGCGTCAGGGCTCCTCGATTCCCCGGGCGCTTGACATGGTGGGCAAAGCCGTCGGCGGCGACTGCGGCGCTCGCATGAGCGAGGTCGGGAACTCCCTGACCAGAGGGGTTCCCTGGGCTGATGCGTGGCATGCCGCGATGGCTGTTCAGCATGAGGGTGCGCCAGCTGATAGTCCATCCAAGGGAAATACGAATACCACGCAACGAGATCTTGGCCTGCTGCAATCGGCTTTGGAATCGTCATGGACGCATGGCGATATGCCTGGTGTGCGCCTCGAATCCGCCATTGAACAGCTGGACCGTGACGAGCGTGCTGCTATCGAACGGAATGCCGCGAAGCTGTCGGTAAAGCTACTGATGCCTACAGGGCTATGTTTTCTGCCGGCATTCGTGCTGGTAGGAGTCATTCCGGCGATTGCGTCCTTCATGATGTGAATATAGGCGTGAACTGAGTGCGCTTAGGCTGAATCTTGTTGTATTGCTCGGTATTGTACTTGGCTGCGTTTGGTTATCCACATTTGTGGTGGACGACACGTCGAGGTGTGGATAACTCGGCAAGCTAGAACCACATACCCCGTTTTTCCTGGTGCATGAAGCGTTGATAGTCCACAGTGGTATGCACCCCGCGTCAACCCGGCGCGGGGGCCAACCACTCACATACGCATGGGGAAGGTGCGAAGCCACTGCGCAGCTTCCCCTCCTTACCGAAAGGAACGCCAATGAATACCCCTATCCCCGTCATCGTCGACGGGCAGGCCGGCATCTTTGCGCACAGCAAGGCTCGTGTGGCCACGCTGAACGCCAAGGCGAAAGAACGGCTATGCCTCATGGACGCACGCATCCGCGCCCTCATGGCTGAGCCCGAAGAAGGCGCAGCCACTGCGGAATACGCAGTCGTACTCGTTGCGGCTACAGGCTTTGCGGCGGTGCTGGTCGCCATCCTGAAGTCGGATGCCATCAAGACGTTGCTGACCAACATCATCAAACAGGCTCTGAAAGTCGGGTGACAGCCATGAAGACCATGAGATGCCGGTGGAGGCTCGCCAGACTGCCGCCAGACCTATGCACGGGATCGGCCACCGCCGAATTCGCGATCGTATTGCCCAGCGTTATCGCCATCGCCGGGCTGATACTGGCAATGGGACGTGTGGTCATCGTTTCCATGGACTGCCAAGGTGCCGCGACGGCGGCTGCACGCGAGTTTGTGGTTACCGGTGACGAATCATCCGCGCGCAGCATAGCTGCGGACGTTGCAGGGGGAGATCCCCGCGTCAGCATTGCCCACAACGGCCAATCGACGAGCGTGATGGTCGAATGTTCGGTACTGCCCGGCCCACTGGATGTCACTCCAACGCGGGTCACCGGCAACGCTACGGCGATAAGCCAATAACTGGTCGGCTGCTGGCTGGGCGGCCGCAATAGAAAGGAACTGCGGTGCAGGGAATGCGTTATGAGGAGGGATCGGGCACGATGGCCGGAGCCATGCTGGTTATGGCGGTGGGCATTGCGCTCGCGGTGGCGGCAAGTGTGGGCAACCTCATGATCTGCCAGAATCGAGCGCGTTCCCTCGCCGATCTCATCGCCTTTGACGCCGCGTATGCGCTGTGGCATGTGGATATCGGTGATCCATGCGCGCTTGCCGCAAACATGGCTGAAGCGAATGGCGTCACGCTGGGCTCCTGCTCCGTGCGGGATGAAGACGTGTTGGTAACCATCAAGGTGGAAACCATGGTTCCGGTGGCATCATCCGTGGAGCGGACGGCTCGGGCCGGACCGGTGAATTGTACGGAAGGAGACAATTATCACAATAATGGACCGTAAGCACTGATGCTCTGGCGGGCTTCTGGACCTTTGGTTAAGGTGAGAGCATGAGCGAGAGTGAACGCACAGAACGCCGTCGCGTGGTGGCCATGGTGGGCAATCCCACTTCCGATAAGGGTCGTGGTGCCAAGGTGGATGCGCGAGTATTGGGACTGCTGGAGGACGCCGGCCGTGCCCATAACTTCGACGTCATCGACATCACCGGCACGAGTTTCGACGATTCCCTGAACCAGGCGCGTGAACGCGCGCACGAGTACGACTATCTGGTGGTGGTCGGCGGCGACGGCATGATCGCACTCGGTGCCAATGCCGTGGGTTGCGGCGGTAAGCCGTTGGGCATCGTGGCCATGGGCTCGGGCAATGATTTCGCTCGGGGACTTAAGCTGCCGGTCAATCGCATCGAAACCGCAGTGGAAGGTATCGTCGGCGCTATCGTGCGCGGATCACACATTGATGTGGACATGGGACGCGTGACCTCTTTAGACGGTGGCTATGCCGTGAACCCATCCACCGGCGAGGAATACGAGTACCAGGAGAGCAAGTCTGCCGAGCATCCGATTGACCGGTACTATGCGGGCATGCTGTCCTGTGGTCTCGACGCGAGCATCAACGACCGTGCGAATCATTCGCATCTGCCGACCGGCACCATGCGCTACTTCGTGGCGGTGCTGGTGGAGCTGACGCATATGAAGCGTTATGGGTACCACATCAAAGCCACGCTGGCGGACGGTACCACGGATGAGCGGGACATCATCACGCCGTTGCTGACGATTGCGAATTCGCGTCATATCGGTGGCGGCATCGAGGTCTCGCCGTACTCCTGCTTCTCCGACGGGCTGTTGGACCTGGTGTGGATGAATCACGTGCCGAACTTCGGCGAATGTGCGGTGGCCATCTCGAACGCCTATAATGGCAAGCTGCTCGCCTCAAAGGTGTTCGGGTGGAAGCGCATACGCGAGATCGAAGTCACGCGGGCAGCGGAAGGAGACGAGCCGCCGGTGCTGATGGCGGACGGCGAATACGTCGGGCATCTGCCCTTCAGGGTGGTGGCCGAGGACTGCGCACTGCGCGTGCTGGTGCCGCCGGCCGTAGCCGCCCGTGAGGTGGACTCCCGACAGGAAGTGCTTGACGCCATCGCCCGAGACGGTCGCGACCCCGTAACCGGCCAGTTCGCCTGACCTGATTATATTGGCTCCCCTCATTAGGCTGAGCCGTAAAGCAAACAGCCCAGTGCTGTTTGTAGGCGAGGGTTCGACGATAGTCGAACCAGAAGAGAGTCAGCCGTAGGCTGTTCGCAATTGCGGACGAGCTGGCCGCGAAGCGGACTGAGGGGAGTACGGGAGAGCGGTACCAGAGCCAATGGCCGTCAGACTTCAGACGACATAGCTTTCGATATGCAGCGTCTGCGCCATGACCTCTTTGATGGTTCGGTCGCTGATGTTCGGATGCGAGCGAACCAGCGAGATAAGCCCCACGATTAGCGTGAAGAATGTCTCATGGACGTTGGTGATTGGCAGACCATGCATCTGCTCGAAATCACGTACGGTGGTCTGGGCAATGTAGTCGGCAATACGGTCCGCCGCGCGGTCAATGAACTTGATATACAGTTCGGCGTTGCCATCTTGGATCATACGGTTCGAAAAGGGGCTCTCGTCGGCGATCAGGGAACGGAGCACGCGCACGATGTCGTCTAATGCCTTGTTCACGTTGCCTGTTTCGCGCGCTTGGTTCCACTGCTTCAATGTGGTGAGGATTTCGTCGATGACGTCGTCGAGTACTGCGTCGGCTACGGCTTCCTTGTCTTCGAAGTAATGGTAGAACAGTGAACGCGTCATACCGACTTCGCTTGCGATGTCGGAAACGGTGATTTTGGAGAAGCCTTTTTCCAGACACACTTTGCGCGCGGCTTGCACGATGGCGTCGCGCCGGGCATCGCCACGGGTAGGGCGTTTCTCGTCGAGGATATCGCTCATGGGTGCCTCCTGACTACAACCGTTATTGACACTATGTTAATACAAAGAAAGCGGTTAATAACAATAAAAATGCGGTAATCGTTGTCAGATGAATGTCGTTGGAATATAAAGAGTTTTCCTGATTCGGCAACTATGAGCCCGGTTTATCTTGACTTTTTATCGGTTAATTCTGAGGGCAAAGGTAGGTTAGTAGCTATGGCACTTGCATTGTATCGTCGCTATCGTCCGGACACCTTCGAAGGGGTCATCGGTCAGGACCAAGTCACGGTCCCGCTGATGCGCGCCTTGGACGAGGGCAAGCTTACGCATGCCTATCTGTTCTCAGGGCCGCGAGGATGCGGTAAAACCAGCTCCGCGCGTATCCTGGCCCGTTGCGTCAACTGTGCCAAAGGGCCGACTTCCCACCCCTGCGGCGAATGCGAAAGCTGCAAGGACCTGGCCACCGGCGGTCCGGGTTCCATCGACGTGGTCGAAATCGATGCGGCCTCGCACAACGGTGTGGATGATGCTCGAGAATTGCGAGAACGCGCTGGGTTCGCCCCTGCGCGCGACCGCTATAAGATTTTCATTCTCGATGAGGCCCATATGGTCACGCAGCAGGGCTTCAATGCGCTGCTCAAAATCGTTGAAGAGCCGCCTGAACATGTGATGTTCATCTTCGCCACCACCGAACCAGACAAGGTGATCGGCACCATCCGTTCGCGCACCCACCACTATCCGTTCCGTCTGGTGCCGCAGGAAGTCATGGGTCCCTACTTGGAGACGATCTGCGACAAGGAAGGCATCAAGCCCGAGCCCGGTGTGCTGAAACTGGCGATGCGCGCCGGTGGCGGCTCCATGCGAGATACCCTGTCTGTGCTTGACCAGCTGATGGTTGGTTCGGTCGAAGGCGTTATCACCCATGATGCCGCTGTAGCCCTGCTCGGCTTCACGCCGGAGGCGCTGATCGGTGAGGCCGTGGATGCGGTAATCAATCACAACGGCGAAGCCCTGTACGGCGTTATCCAGAAAGTCGTGGTCGGCGGATTCGATCCGAGACGATTCGTCGAAGACCTGTTGGCTCGTGTGCGTGATCTGCTGGTGCTTACGTTGGCTGGGGGCCGTGCGGAATCCGTGCTGTCTGACACGGCCGAGGCCGAGGATATGGACGACTTGCACCGTCAGGCCAAGGCGCTGGGACTGGGAGCCCTGACCGCCATGGCAGACATCATCAACACTACGTTGGGTGCCATGACCGGAGCCATTTCTCCGCGTATGCGCTTGGAACTGCTGGCCGCACGATTGTTGGCCGGTAGTGAATCAGGCTTTGCGACAGCCGCTCCCGCGCCAGTCGCTTCTGGTATGCCGCCTGCGGCTGCTTCTTCGACTTCGACTACGTCAGCCGCTTCCGGTGCGGGTGCCAGTGGTTTTGCCGGCTCATCGCGAGGCGGGTTTGCCGGAGCCTCACATGGCGGATTCTCTGGTGCTGCACGCAACCAGCAAGCAGCCGCGCCTCAGAGCACCGCTTCCCATGAATCTGTTGGAGGCAATGGCCCTGTCAACGGCCCGGTCAGCGACCGAACCGCGGGCTCTCCGTCTGTGCAACCTGCAGTAGCAACTGCTGCTGCCAATGCCGGGTGGGGCGCTCCCGCCGCGTCGCCGGCCGCCTCGGCCCAACCGGTGGCCTCGCCTGCGGCATCGGATAATCGGTCCATCGACGAGAAGTGGGATGCAGCCGTCGCCGCTTTGCCGGAAACCATTCGTGAATATGTGTCACGAGACAAGGTGCCGACCGTAAAATTCGGTCCCAACCGTAAGGGTCTGCCTTGCCTGTCGATGACGTTCGACAAGTCGCTGAGCCAGCACGCTTTCGCCTTGGCCGTGGATAACAGCGGTAAGAAGGCGGCGGCCGTGGTGATGGATGCCGTGCGCAACGAGTTCGGTGCCAATGCAGTTATTGCACCTTCTGCGGTCGCGGCGAATGGCGAGCGAGTCGAATCCGTCAAACGTATGAGCCCGGAGCAATTGGCCAAGGTCAAGCAGCAGATTGCCATGGCCAAGGCCGGATTGGCCGCGTCGAGTTTGGGCGCGGGCCTGGGCATTCATATGGGGAGCGAGCCGAAAGCTCCGAAGCTGGCTGCAACAGGCCAAGCCGAGGATACGGACGACAGCCACCGAGCCGATCAATCCGGTGCATCCACGGCGGCGAAGAGCTGGAGTAACGATGACCCTTGGGCCAAGCCGGCCGTAAGCAACGCTTCGCCGCAATCTGCAGACGGGTTCGCACCTAACGAGCCCGCTACTACGCCTGCGCCCGAAGAACATCACAAGAAGCATGTTGCGGTTCCGGACATCAGTGATGGTGTTGATCCGTGGGCCGCTCCGGCCGCTCCTGCTGCACCCGCTGCGTCCGTTGCGTCCGCTGTGCCCACTGGACAGTCCACGGGGCAGCCAGCCGCCGCATCTTCCGCTACGGCAGCTGCCGGCGCGAGCGATGATCCGTGGAATCAGACGCAGTCTCAGGCCGCGGTCTCACCGGCGTCGCAACCGGCCGAAGCCGACCCGTGGAACCAGCCATATCAGCAGTCTCCTCACGATGATCCGTGGAATCAGCCGCAGGGGAACCATGCTCAGGCGGCTCCGCAGGCCACCCCGCACGGTGATCCGTGGAATCAACCACAGCCCGCACAGCCGACGCCGAATGCCGACCCGTGGAATAGCCAGCCGCAGCCCCAGCCGAAACCACAACCGCAAGTCGCGGCCGAGGATGACGAATACTCGATGAACGACCAGTCGCTCGGCGAGGCGACGGCCATGAATCTCGACGATCTGAAAAAGCTATTCGAGGTCAAAAAAGTCGAGCAATTCGCGGCAGATGATCCGAAGAACCCCAAGAACATCCAGCCTGCCAAGAAGCACTCGGATGAATAATGAGGACGAATAACGAGGAATACCCATGGCACTTGCTTATGACGGCGCAATACAGCGACTGATCGACGCTTTCGGGCGGCTGCCCGGCATCGGGCCGAAGGGCGCGCAGCGTATCGCCTTCTACATGCTGTCCGCGCCCGAAGATGAAGCGCGCGATCTGGCCGAGGCCATCGAGGAGGTCAAGGCCAAGATCCGCTTCTGTGATATTTGCGGCAACGTGTGCGAATCCAGCCCCTGCCCGGTATGCGCCGACCCGAGACGTGACCGTTCGGTGATCTGCGTGGTCGAAGAGCCCAAGGATGTGATGAGCATCGAGCGCACGCGCGAATACCACGGCCTATACCATGTGCTCGGCGGCGCAATCAACCCAATGGCCAACGTTGGCCCTTCCGACCTGCGTATTCCCGGTCTGCTCAAACGCTTAGAAGGCGATGAGGTCAAGGAAGTGATTATGGCGCTCGACCCGAATATTGAAGGCGAGGCCACCACCAGCTACTTGACCCAGCTATTGCGACCCGTAGGTGTCAAGGTCACCCGACTTGCCAGCGGCCTGCCGGTGGGCTCCGACTTGGAGTACGCCGACGAAATCACGCTGGGCAGGGCGCTGGCCGGTCGGCGTGAGGCCTAGGCCAGCGTATCATTGGCGCTTTCGCCCTTGCGGCGCATCCACGGCCAGAATGCGCCGTGGCGGATGATGCGCGCGGCCTTGTGCCGTCGTGCCAACCAGATAATGAACAGTCCTGCCGCCAGTATGCCCAGACCAACACCAAGGGTGATATTGCGCGCGTCAAGCACGTCATTCGGCTCGGGGGCCGGCATCGGAATTGCCACGCGGTGCCCGGAGATAAGCAGTCGATGCGTGTTCACGCCGTATGGCGTACAGGTCATCAAGGTGACACGGTCCTCACCCGGCACAATCTTGAGCTTCGACGTGTCATCCGGCAAAATCACCGAAATGCGGTCCACTTTGTAGCCCAAAGTTTCGCCCATGACTTCGATGTAGAAGAAGTCGCCCTCTTTCACCTCGTCCAAACGGGTGAACATCAGCGCTTCAACCAACCCGCGGTGCCCGGTAATGACCGAATGGGTGGATTTACCTCCCACCGGCAGCGACGTGCCGTACAAGTGGCCGGCACCAGAAGCCAGTGCTTCCTCGGAAGTGCCGTGATAAATCGGCAGATTGATGGACTGTTTGGGCACCTTGATTGCGCCCATCACGCCGTTGCCGGTATTAAGCAGTGACTGGTATTCCTTGTCTTTCTTTGAGGCGGAATCCTCGCCGCTGGCTTGGGATCCTCCTTGGGCGGCGGAGAACGGATCGACGGCTTCACCCAAGATGGGCTGGCCGGATTCAGCGAGCTTCTTGTTGTATGCGCGGGCCGCCGTGAGCTTGTCTTTCGCCTGCGGGTAAGGCCAGCCGGCTACTTCTTTGGCTGTGGTGGCTGTGGTGGCGGCCAAGTTGCGGTCGGACTCGAATTGCAACGCTAGCGGGAAACAGGCCACGGCGATTGCGGCGATCAGCAACACAATGGTGATGATGCGCATCGCCCACAGATTGCGTTGCAGGCGTCGGCGCTCGGCCACGAGATCGCTAATATCGATGACTTCGTCAAATGGAGTTGGAACGAATGCTGTGGGCTCGGGACGCGCTGGGGAAACGTTGTCATTTGCAGATGTGTCATCAGGCATGGCCGCGTTGTTTTCCCGCATTTTCTGTGAGGCGCGGTTACTCGTCGAACGTCGATGCAGCAATGCCATAGTCGCCTGTTCCTTCGCTTGATCTGCTCATGATTTGCTTATACAAGACGGCCGGCCCGTCTTAGTCGTGGTTGGCATAGGTGCTGCCGCAAATGGCAACGCCGCACGTGCCACACTGCGAAACGTTACTCCGCACCAAGCCTTTCATACAACATGCCGACGAGGGCCATATAGGGGCCATATAGGGGCAATGTAGGGGTATAAGAAGTCCGAAAAAGTCTAGTTCGTAATCTAGTGTCCAACTTCCCTAATAGGGATGGTCCAACTTCCACAACGAAAATGGTCCAACTTCCACAATAGAGCGGGACCGGGCCTTGAAAAGGAGAGAGGAAGAAGAAGGTATTCAGTTATGGGGTTCTGCGGAAACCTCGCCGGTTTGCTTTCGTTTGCCGGTAATTGATAGTTAACCGCTCGAATCTCAAAGGATGGATGCGGCTGTCTCAAAGAACCACCGGTGAAAACTTGAATATTTGCTGAACAACGTAGGCCATACCCGTGTCCGCATGCCGGCGCGGGGTCGCGGGGTGAACGCGACAACCCTTATAATCGTTGCGTTTGCGTAGAATATCGACCAAACAAATCCCTAAGAGAATAACAAAGGACAGCAGTGGCTCTCATCGTGCAGAAGTACGGCGGCTCGTCGGTCGCCGATACCGATTCGATCAAACGTGTGGCCAAGCGCGTTGTTGAGACGGAAAAGAAGGGCAACAAGGTGGCCGTGGTGGTCTCCGCCATGGGCGACACCACCGATGACCTTATCGATCAGGCGCTGAGCATCGACTCCAACCCGCCCGAGCGCGAGATGGACATGCTGATGACCGCAGGCGAGCGAATTTCCATGAGCCTGCTGGCCATGGCCATTCACGCCGAAGGCAGCCGCGCCCACTCCTTCACCGGTCAGCAGGCCGGCTTCTTCACCGACGCCCGTTACGGCGCGGCCCACATCAAGGCCGTGAGACCGGACCGCGTGAAGAACGCGCTCTCATTGGGAGACGTCGCCATCGTTGCCGGCTTCCAGGGCATCAACGCCAAGGGTGACGCCACCACGCTCGGACGCGGTGGTTCGGACACGTCCGCCGTGGCACTCGCTGTGGCCCTTGGTGCCGACATCTGCGAGATTTACACCGACGTGGACGGCATCTTTACCGCCGATCCGCGCATCGTGCCTTCCGCCCGCCGTATTCCTTCCATCGGCTACGAAGCCATTCTGGAAATGGCCTCCTGCGGCTCCAAGGTGCTGGCACTGCGCTGCGTAGAGTACGCTCAGCGTTTCAACATGCCGCTGCATGTGCGCTCTTCGTTCTCCCGTCGCCCCGGCACGCTGGTTGTGCCTGACGGCATTGACCCGCGCACGCTGCCGAACCTCGACTGAGCGCGGCTACAGCGAACAATAATCGTAAGTAATTTCAACCAAGACAAGGCAAGACATGACTGAAGAAGAAGCGAAATCCATGGGCGACCTGTTCCCTGACCTGGGCCCCGAGGCACCGGTGATTTCCGGCATTGCCCACGATCGTTCCGAGGCGCTGGCCACCGTGCGTGGCGTGCCGAACGAGCCGGGTATGGCAGCCAAGGTGTTCACCGAGCTGGCCACCGCCGACGTGAACGTGGACATGATCGTGCAGGCCGGCGCATCCGTTGGCACTGCAGACATCTCCTTCACCGTGCCCGAATCGGCCGTCAAGCAGGTGCAGAACACGCTGCTCGACAAGCAGGAAGTGCTGGGTTACCACTCCTTTGATGTGAACACCAACGTCGGCAAGGTGGCCGTGGTGGGTGTTGGCATGAAGACCCACGCCGGTCTGGCTGCCAAGTTCTTCCAGGCCCTGAGCGATGAGGGCATCAACGTGCTGATGATCTCCACTTCCGAGATTCGTATCGCCGCACTCGTGCCGCTCGATCAGCTCAACGACGCCGTCAAGGCGCTGCACACTGCATACGGTCTCGATGCCGATCAGATCGAAGCCGTGGTGTACGGCGGTACTGGCCGCTGAGCCGCGAATTCCGCGCCTAATACGGTGAAAGCCCTCCTTGCGGAGGGCTTTTGCGATTTTAACGAGATTCAACTACTTCTTAGTGATGTAGCCTAGAGCCTTGAGCATTTCGGCGCATTCGAGGGCGCCGCCGGCTGCACCACGCAGGGTGTTGTGGGCCAGACCCACGAACTTCCAATCGAAGATGGAATCCTCACGCAGACGGCCGATGGAAACGCCCATGCCACCCTCGTAGTCCACGTCGAGCTTGACCTGCGGGCGGTCATCCTCGGTGAGGTACTGGATGAAGTGCTTCGGCGCGTGCGGCAGCTCCAGCTCGGAAGCCTTGGACGTGTAGTTCACCAGACGGTCGATAAGCTCTTCCTTGGTGGCCTTCTTGCCGAAGTTCAGGAACACGGTGGCGGTGTGACCGTTGAGCACGGGCACGCGGATGCATTGCGAAGTGATCTTGAGGTCGCCGTCGAACGGCACGATCTCGCCCTTTTCGGCGTCCACATGGCCGAACACCTTGAGCGGTTCCTTCTCGGACTTCGCTTCTTCACCAGAGATGAACGGGATGATGTTGCCCACCATCTCAGGCCAATCCTTGAAGGTCTTGCCTGCGCCGGAAATCGCCTGATAGGTGCTCACAACCACCTCACGCGGCTCGAATTCCTTCCATGCGGCCAGTGCCGGCGTGTAGGCCTGAATCGAGCAGTTCGGCTTGACGGCGATGAAACCACGAGTGGTGCCCAGGCGCTTGCGCTGGTGCTCGATCACCTCGAAGTGCTCCGGGTTGATCTCCGGCACCACCATCGGCACGTCCGGGGTCCAACGGTGAGCGCTGTTGTTGGAGACCACCGGGGTCTCGGTCTTGGCATAACGCTCTTCAATGGCGCGAATCTGGTCCTTCGGCATGTTTACCGCAGAGAACATGAAATCAACGCCAGAGGCCACGGACTCGGCATCGTCGCCATCGACGACCACCATGTTCTTGACGTATTCGGGCATCGGGGTTTCCATCTTCCAACGGTCTCCGACCGCCTCGGCATACGTCTTGCCGGCGCTGTGCGCGGAAGCGGCAAGGGTGACCACCTCGAACCACGGGTGGTTTTCCAGCAGCGTGATGAAACGCTGGCCGACCATACCGGTGGCGCCGAGAATGCCGACCTTTATCTTTTCGGACATGATGACCTCTATGACCTTCGGGTTTCGATGGGCTGATACGTTCAAGCGACCGTCTTGCAATGGCCGCAAACACACGGTAATTGTACGAAACGTGCAGAACAACAGTGGCCGTCTTCCCATATGGTGGCTCGGCGGCATACCCCATGGCGTACCCCGCGCCGCACAGCCCGATAATCCTCTCCATGACTGGCAAAGTGACTAACGAAGAGACGGCGGTGTTCTACACTGGTAGCCATGTCTATCGCATCAGTAGAGGCCCAAAAACAGCTCGACCGTATCGTGGCCCTCGGCTACCCGGACGTGGCGGATATGAGTGCCGCCGCATTCCGCGCGCTTGCCGAGCCGCTCATCGGCGCGCTCGAGCATTCCGATCTCGGCTCGAACATCCTGCTGGTGCCCACGCGCGAACTGGTTTCGCCTGAGTCACTGATCGCACGAACCTCCATCAATCGCATGGCCGGCTTCACCACCATGCCGCCGCGTGACATCGCCAGCTTCCTGCCTCAAGACGGCTTCATGCCGCCGGAAGGCCCGTTCTATCTGGTCGTCAATCCGCACACCGGCACGTGCTATATCAATCGCGAGCCGGACGTGGCCCGCAAGCTTATCGACTCCGATGAACGCCTGCCGCTCACCCTCGAGGAAGGCTTGGCCATCGCCACCCAGCACCCGGAGTGGCTGCTGGAAAAGAACGGCTTCAATCTGCTCGGCTCACGCTCCGCAGACGGCCGCGTGCCGAGCATCTGGATGAGCCAGAACGCACCGCGACTGGGAGCTGTCTGGCCCAATTCCCGCCATACCTGGCTGGGCAACGCGTATTGCACGGCCCGTCGCGGGGTGAGTCTGTTTAAGTAGGTTTAACGCGCGGCCTTGATCAGCGAACGGATGATGGCTATAAAGCCAAGGCTCATCGCGCCGGCCACCACGGCGAACACCTGCGGGCGGCGCAGCTCGTTGCGCGCGCTGACCGCTCCGGTAACGCAATGATCCTCGAACCAGACGCGCAGCTCGTTGCTGGAGTAGCGGCCGACCAGATTACCCCATGTGAGCATGCGGGTCACATAGCCCGCCGGATTGCTCTCATGGAATTCAAACAGGCGAATGCCGCGGTACCGCGACTTGGGACCATAGCATTCGAACCCGCACGTGGGTGCATAGCCCAGATCGATATCATGCACATGACCAACGAAAGAGTTCTTATGGTCATGCCCGCAGAACAGCGCGAAATAGCCGCCAGCCTCGCGCAAGGCATCCACCTCGCCCACATTCTCGTCCGCGCAGCCGATCGCCTCGCCGAGCCGCGAGCCGGGGCGGCAGACCTCATGGTTGAGCACATAGCAACGCCCGGCGTGCGTGCGCGCGCCTTCCACGGCGTTCGGCGTCCATGCGGGCACTTCCTTCAGACAATCGTAGAATTCCTGCGGCGGAATGTGCTGGAAGGCGATGGCCGGCACGGGCTTGCCGTCGCCATTGCGCTCGCCCAACTCGGTTTGGACGGACCCCAGCCATTCGATGGCCTTGGGGGTGGGGGTGCCGTACCCGTCGGCGTCGGCCAGGTCGAGTCCTCGCGGATTGACCACATACGCCGGGTATTGGGCGTCGTTTTCTTCGGGTTTGCCGGCATAATCGCCTGAATTGACCATCATAACGGACATGGCCACGCGGCCGGAACCATCGGAGGACTCGACGGGCAGCGCGAACGTGCCGGGCTCGAGACTGTCGTCGGGGTTCAGGCAGCCGGGGTATTCGCGGTAGATGTCATCCTGTTCGTCGGCCAGAATGCCGCATTGGAAGTCGTGGTTGCCGTAGGTGGCGGCAAAGGGCACGCCGGCCTCGACGACCGGACCAAGGAAACCGGAGAACGTGCGGCGGACCTTTTCGCGGGTCTCATTCATGAGTTCGTTGAGGGTCGCCGGCGTCTCGTGTGCGGGGCTGGCCTTGCCGGATTGCGTGGAATATACGAGGGTGGAAACCGTCTCGGGCGTGGGGCTGGTCTCAACGGAATCGCCTACCTCGGAAGTCGTGATCACGTCGGTCGAATCGGCGCCGGCAGTGGCGACGGCGTTCGTCACGGTATCGGGGTCAAGCAGCGCGGCTGGTACAGGCTTGCCGGCTTCGGTGAGACGATCGGCCACGCGATCGGATACTTTGCGAATTACGGGGTGACGCTTGATCCCGCGGATTTTGGCCTCGATCTCGGTGACCGCGCGCACGCGAGCGCCCGGCTCCTCGCCGCGGCGGCGCAGGAACGTGTCGATGTAGGCGGGATCATAGCCGCGGATCTGGTCGCCGGTGAACACCACAAGATCCGGATCGGCTTCGCGGATGGCCTCGCGGATGAGGCGGATGGTGTCGGGCAACACATCGGGGCCGTCCTGTACATCGGCCATTTGCAGCACGCGGAAGCTGCCGTCTTCGCGGAATCGCAAGCTCGTCATAGCTCTTCAGTCTATGTTGCCGGGCGGCGGATCGCCCGCGCGTTCACAGGACTGGCACAGCAAGGGACGGGGCAGGGCGGGGTGCCGCAGCCGTGTTGTTGCTTGATGGTGCCGCGATTTTGTCATGCAGCGTCGGTGGAGATCCAGACAGCGTCCCTATGCTGACGTTCTGAGACCATTGGCGTCGTTACTGATTCATGGAATGGCTCGGCGCCGACGCTCAAAGAGGCTAGCGTCGGCGGTGGGCCAATATTTGTCGCGTTGCCGATGGTTGTGGGCCTCGTAGCGTCGGTAGTGTGCCATAGCCTGGCAATTTGCCGACGATAAGCTTTCCCAGAGTCGGTATTTCGCCATAAGTTGGTCCGCTGACGACGCTGAGCCGTTTGGCTGTCGGTGCAGTACCAATATTTGGCCCGCCGCCGACGTATGGAGGGCCATCTGGTGGGGTATCGCAGGCGGGGTGTTGTGCCGGAGTCAAAGCGTGGCCCGGCACCGACGCTGAGTGCCCTCATATCAGCCAGGTGCATAAGCAAATGCCACGATACGGCATTTCCCGCGGGTTTGCCCGAACAGGCCTGTAGGATGTTACGTGCGTATTGACAAATCCGCGTGGCCCGGCGCCGCCCTGGCACAACGCCGCAGTCGCGTCCGCAAGAGGGTCCGCGCAATAACCAGTAAAGGAGGAACAATGGGTCAGGGTCAATCATCCGTTTTTGATCTCGCGGCAGTGGCTGCGGCGTCCAATGGGGGGAACAACGACCCGCTGCTGCCTCCGGCACGATTCATCGGCGATCCGCAGAAGCCGAGTCGTATGCCGTATAACAAGTACGCCGCCTACGACAAGCAGATCCCGTTTGATTACCCGGAGCGCACGTGGCCGGGCAAGCGACTGCAGCGTGCGCCGCGCTGGTGCTCCGTCGATCTTCGCGACGGCAATCAGGCCCTCGTCAACCCGATGGATTCCGAGCGCAAGCTGCGTTTCTGGAACCTGCTCGTCTCCATGGGATTCAAGGAGATCGAGGTGGGCTTCCCGTCCGCTTCCGAAACCGATTTCGACTTCATCCGTATGCTCATCGAGCGTGAGCTGATTCCGGACGACGTGACCATCGTGGTGCTCACCCAGTGCCGCGAGCACCTCATCCGCCGTACTTACGAGGCGCTCAAGGGTGCCAAGCGCGCCATCGTGCACTTCTACAACTCCGTGTCTGTGCTGCAGCGCGAGGTCGTGTTCCGCAAGAACAAGGAAGAGATCAAGAAGCTCGCCACCGACGCCGCCGAACTGTGCAAGGACCTCGAGAACGAGGCCAAGGGCATCGACCTGTACTACGAGTACTCGCCGGAATCCTTCACCGGCACCGAGCCGGAGTACGCCGTCGAGGTGTGCAACGCCGTGATCGGTGTTATCAAGCCGACTCCCGAGCACCCGATGATCATCAACCTGCCCGCCACCGTGGAAATGACCACGCCGAACGTGTTCGCCGACGAAGTGGAGTACGTCTCCACCCACCTCGACGACCGTGACTCCGTAGTGCTCTCCCTCCACCCGCACAACGACGAAGGCATGGGCGTGGCCGCCACCGAGCTGGCCGTGCTGGCCGGCGCCGACCGTGTGGAAGGCTGCCTGCTGGGCAACGGCGAGCGTACCGGCAACGTCGACTTGGTCACGCTGGGCCTCAACTGGCTCACCCAAGGCATCGACCCGCAGATTGACCTGTCCAACGTGCCCGAGATCCGCAAGACGGTTGAGTACTGCAACCAGATCAAGATCTCCGAGCGTCACCCGTACGCCGGCAACTTCGTGTTCACCGCGTTCTCCGGCTCGCATCAGGATGCCATCAAGAAGGGTCTCGAGGCTCGTCAGGTGGCCGCCGAGCGCGCTGGCGCCGATCTCGACAGCTTCGTGTGGCTTGTGCCGTACCTGCCGATCGACCCGAAGGACATCGGCCGCACGTACGAGGCCATCATTCGCGTCAACTCGCAGTCCGGCAAGGGCGGCATGGCCTACCTGCTCAAGACCAACCACAATCTTGACCTGCCCAAGCGTCTGCAGATTGAATTCGACAAGATCGTGCAGGACTACGCTGACACGACCAAGAAGGAAGTCAAGGACGAGGATATCTGGCGTCTGTTCAAGGACGAGTACCTGCCGATCGAACAGTCCGGCATGACCGCCGCCGGTGTGGTTGTGGGCGATACTCATGACGCCTCGCTCGCGCCGTGGGGCCGCTTGAAGCTGCTCAAGGTGGCCGTCAGCTCCGGTGAGGATGGCTCCGATACCGTGCTCAAGGCCCGCCTGCTCGACCGCGGCGTGAACGTCGGGGTCGATGCGCCCGTGGAGCGCGAGGTCTCCGGCATCGGCAACGGTCCGATCGCCGCCTTCCTCAACGCCATTTCCAACTTTGGCGTTGACGCCTCGATTATGGATTACGTGGAGCACACCATGTCCGTCGGCACCGACGCCATGGCCGCCTCGTACGTGGAATGCCAGGTCGGCGAGGCCGATGATGCGCAGATCGTGTGGGGCGTCGGCATCGATTCGTCGATCACCACCAGCGCTCTGAAGTCGATTATCTCTGCCATCAACCGTTCCCAGCGCAAGCGCTGAGCGCTAACAACAAAACAAAGCTCCCTCTGATTGCGTCAGAGGGAGCTTTGTTGTCTGTGCTTACTTACTACTGGGTGACGCCGTTGGTGCCGGTGTTCCCGCCGGTGCCTCCGGAATTACCATTATCGTTGCCGGTATTGTTCCCGTTGTTCCCGCCGGTATTGCCGGGATTGTTGCCATTGTTGCCATTGTTGCCATCTCCGCCGGTAGTGGTGCCGGGATAATTCGGACACTCGGTGGAATAGCTCGGATTGGCGAGGCACTGCTGGGCGAACTCCTGGGCCTGCTGTTGCTTCTTGGCTTCCTCTTCGGCCGCCTTCTGCTGTGCGTCCTGCTCAGCCTGCTTCTGCGCGTCTTCGGTGGACTGCTTGTTGGTGTTGTTGGACAGGCCGCTGCTCTGTCCCTTGCCCAAGCCCCAAGTGCCGTCGGATCCACCGATCTTGCCATTGTCTTTAGCGGTCGGGAACTGCTCCACCTCGGTACCTTGCAAGGCCTGAGCCATGAACTCCTGGAACAGGTGGGCGGGGTATCCAGTGGAAGAGATGCCGTATCCGGAGAAGGCCGGCACCGCCTGCGGATTGCCCTTATCGTCCGGGTTCCAGATAGCCCACACATTCATCATGCTGGGGGTGTATCCCACGAACGACGAAGCCATTTCGTCGTTGGCGGTACCGGACTTGCCGGCGATGGGTCGGCCCAGCATGTTGGATGTGCCGGCCGCCGTACCGTACGTGGTGGTGCCCTGCATGGCCTTCTGCACCAAAGCGCAGTCGTTGGCATCGAACACCTTGGTGCCTTTGCTGGGCGCGTTGTACATGTCCTTATTGTTGGAATCAAGCACTTTGGACACCATGTGCAAGGTGCTCTTCACACCATTGTTGGCGATGGTCGAATGGCCTTGCGCCAAATCCCACACGGTCAGGGCGTTGATGCCCAGCACGTTGTACATGGAGTTTTCATCGATATCGCCCTGAATGCCCGCTTCATGGGCGATTGCGGCCGTGCGCTTCGGCGTCAGATGCTCATTGACGTTCATGAACACCGTGTTCACCGAGTTGGCGGTGGCCTGATACAGATTGATGTTGCCCCAGTTGTTCTCCAGAGCGTTATTCACCTCTTGATCCAAGCCGGTGAAGTGCTGGTGGGAATTGCCGTTGAACAACGTATCGAAGCTGACGCCGGATTGCGCGGCCCCCAGCAAAGCGAACGGCTTCATAGTCGAACCCGGTTCGAATACGGCCTGATCGGCATTGTTGAGCTGCTTGGACAGATAATCTGAACCGGCGTATACGGACAATACTTCACCGGTCTTCGGGTCCAGCGCTATGCCGCCGATTTGCAGGGATTCAGGCATGTCGTCCAGACGGGTGTCGCCGATGGACTGCATAAGGTCCTGCTTGCTCTTGTCGATGGTGGTGATGATCTTGTATCCGCCGGTATCCAAATCCTCTTTGGTAAAGGCCTTGGACTGCACCAGCTCACGGCGCACCATATCCAGCAGATAACCGTTCGGCCCCGCGTATTCGTTTTGCTGCGCCACCGCGGCAGTCTGCGGGAACTTGGCATCAGTGTGCTGCTTGGCAGTGATGTAACCATCCTCCTGCATGATGTTCAGCACACGCTTGAAGCGCGATTTGGCCATATCGGCGTTATCGGCCGGATCCCACGTGGACGGTGACGGAATAATGCCGGCGATCATCGCCGCTTCAGACAGCGTCAGATCCTTGGCGTCCTTATTGAAGTATGCCTTGGCCGCTGCCTGGATGCCGTAGGAGTTGCGGCCCAGATAGATGGTGTTCATGTAATTGCACAGCACCTCGTCCTTGGACTCGGTTTGCGCGATTTTGATGGCCATGATGGCCTCGCGCGCCTTGCCCGCATAGGATGTGGTTTCGCCCATGTAATACCGCTCGGCATACTGCTGGGTGATGGTGGAACCACCTTGGCGCGTGCCCTTGGTCACATTATTAATGAATGCGCGGGCGATGCCCTTCAGATCAAGACCTTTATCCGTGTAGAACGTACGGTTTTCGGACGCCACAATCGCGTTGCCGATGTAGTCCGGCAGCCCCTCGCAAGAGATGATTGAACGATTCTGTTCCGCGTAGGAGCCGATCGCGGTGGTGCCGTCCGCGTAATACACGGTGGTTTTCTCGGCCAACGCGAACTTTTCGGGTTGCGGGACCTCGGTGGTGGTGTACAGGTATGCGAATACTGCGATACCGGCCAGCAAGCCCAGTCCAATCAGGGAGAAGAAGATGCCCAGCACCCATTTCAGTACACGGTGCTTGCCTTTTCCTGTGTTCTTTTTCTTCCTGTTCGGGGCTCGATGGCTATTGGAAGCCTTGTGGCTTGCGTGGTGGGAACGGCTCTCCTGGGGCGTATAGGGGCCCTCCTGTGCGGAGTGGTCGGCTCTGCTTTGCGCGGTGCGCGGTTGCCTCAGAGCGGGGCCATTGCCTCCCGAATGTGCACGACGAGTATAAGAAGCCATGGTGTCCACCGTAACTGTTGGCCTTGAACAATCGTTTGACGTGAGCGTAACCACACGCATTTATGCCGGTATTTTTCCGGAATTCTTACAATTGGGCACGTTCCTTGATGCTGCATGAATATTGCCTGAATGCGCTGGTTGGCCTGCCGTGCGACCTGGCGCGCACGTTTCGTGTCGCTGCGCTGGTCCATACGTCTCCATAGACTTATCCCCAGCCTCCACGCGGCGCTATGTCACCCAACTCCCCCAGGGCAGGAATGCAGCAAGGGTAAGTGGCCTCTGACGGGTGCGTGGAGGTTTTCCATTTGTGCGGATTTGGCCGTGAGCTGGCACGAGCACGGCTCCCTGTCCGGGGCGCGGCCGTACAGTCGAACGTATGAATGACGCACAGACCCCTAGAATTCGCGACCCGCATGCGGCGGTCAATCTGGTCGGCTCAGACGCAGCGCAGCCTGACTCGTCGTCGAACGTTGTTGACCCATTGGCTGCGCTCGGCCCGGTCTCCGGTTCAGATGCATCGGCATCCACATCAGGCTCCTTAGGGGATTTCAGGCCGCTGGGCATGGACGATGCGGATGGGGCATCTGATATCGACCGTGGCTTGGCCCGGCTTGACCCGCTTACCGTGCGCCCGCGAATCTCCAGCCGCGTACTGTGCGTGGTATTCGGTCTGCTCCTGATCGCTATTGGCTTCGGCGTGTGGTGGGGGTGCGTGTTTACCGAAAACGGACAATCGTACGACGAACTGGTCTGGAAAAACCTGCACAACGATGTACCGTCCTGGACCACCGGCATGATGAACGCCGTCGCACAATCCTGGCTGGTTATCGCTGTCAGCTGCACAATTGCCGCAATCGGCATTATTACGGCGCTGATTCGACGCCGCTGGTGGTTGGCCGGGCAAATCGCCGTGTTCGCCGTGGTCTGCTTGGCCGTCACCCGTATCAAGGGTCTGTTGCCGCGTCCGTTCATCATCAACACTGAATCGCCTGCCGCTAATTCCGCGCCTTCCGGACACACGATGCTGGCCGCAGCCTGTGCGGTGATTCTGCTGCTTACCGTGCCTCGCGCGGTTCGAGCTTTGGCGGGCGTCGTCGGCGTGGTTTGGGCGGCGACCGTCGGTGTCTCTGTGATATACGGGCAATGGCATCGCCCTTCGGATGTGGCGATGTCCATCCTGCTGGTGGCGGGATTGGCCCTGCTCGCTCTGGCGGTTACACGCAAGTCCGGCATGGACGAGCCGGGCCACCGCGTCTCCTCAGTGAGTGTGCAGATCGTCGGCAGCGTGTTGATTACCGGGGGCCTGCTGTTGCTCGCCTACAGCGGTTATGTGATCTGGCAGGTGGTGCCGGGGCTCAATGTCAGCGCCAGTTGGGCGGTTCAGGGGGCGAATGTCAGCGCTGTTGTGGGCATTACGGGTGTGGCCATGCTCGCATTCGGACTGTTGCTGGCCCTACGTCAGATCACTGCAGCGCCCTTAAGCAGGCTGGGCCTGATCGGCGCTCCGCCGGCACCGCCCAAACGGTAAAACATGAGGTGCGAACGGCCGAATTTGCCCGGCACAACGGCGGAATTTGGCAGTTGGATATGATTCATGAGTATTATGACGCCAGAAACGTCGTGTGTTTCGCGCAATACATAAGGAGTGGGTATGGCTACCAAACTGGTGATTGTGGAGTCTCCGACCAAGGCCCACAAGATCGGTGACTACCTGGGCAAGGGGTACACCGTCATGGCGTCGGTCGGTCATATCCGCGACCTCGCGCAGCCCAGCCAGGTGCCCGCGGCAGACAAGGCCAAGTTCGGCAAGTTCGGCGTGGACGTCAACGACGGGTTCAAGCCGTATTACATCGTCGACGGCGACAAGAAGCGTACGGTCAGCGAACTCAAATCGGCCCTGAAGAACGCCGACGAACTCTATCTGGCGACTGATGAGGATCGCGAGGGCGAGGCCATCGCGTGGCACTTGGTGCAGACCTTGAAGCCCAAGGTGCCGGTCAAGCGCATGGTGTTCCACGAGATCACCAAGAACGCCATCAACGCCTCCCTGAACAACACGCGCGACGTGGACGGCAATATGGTCGACGCACAGGAGACCCGCCGCATCCTCGACCGTCTGTACGGCTATGAGCTGTCGCCGGTGCTGTGGCGCAAGGTGGGCCCGGGCCTGTCCGCCGGCCGCGTGCAGTCCGTGGCCACCCGCCTGATCGTGGAACGCGAACGCGAACGCATGGCATTCAAGCGTGTGCCGTACTGGGATATCGTCGCCATGTTGGCCGCGCCTGACGCGCTGGGGGAGCGTGCCGAATTCTCCGCCCGCATGATCGCGCTCGGCGGCAAGCGACTCGCCGGCTCCAAGGATTTCGGTGCCGACGGCCAGCTGACCCCGGACGGGTTCGCGGCGAACGTTCGCCAGCTTGATGAGGCTGGTGCCACTGCCGTGGCTGAAGCGCTGAGGACCGCCGATTTCACTGTGATGTCGATGGAAACCAAGCCGTACCGCCGCCGCCCGCAGCCGCCGTTCACCACCTCGACCTTGCAGCAGACCGCCGGCAATCGCCTCGGCATGGGTGCTCGCGTCGTGATGCGCGCGGCCCAAAGCCTGTACGAGAACGGCTACATCACCTATATGCGAACTGATTCGGTGACGCTGTCGCAGGAGGCCATCACCGCCGCCCGCAACGCCGTCTCCTACCATTTCGGCGACAAGTTCCTCTCCGCCGAGCCCAAGCAGTACGCCACCAAAACCGCTGGCGCGCAGGAAGCCCACGAGTGTATTCGCCCGGCGGGCTCGCGCTTCCACGACCCGGATGAGCTGGCTTCCAAACTTCCCGGCGACCAGCTGCGCCTATACACGCTGATCTGGCAGCGCACGCTCGCCTGCCAGATGGCTGACGCCACCGGCTCCACCGCCACCGTGCGCCTGTCTGCGCCGGCCGGCCCCACCGAGGGCGAGGCCGTGTTCCAAGCGTCCGGCACTGTCATCGAATTCCCCGGCTTTATGAAGGCCACGGGGGAAGGGCGCAAGCCCAAAGCCGCCGCTCCCGGCGCTGGGGCTGGCTCGGACCAGGCTGCTGCCGCCGGCAAGACGGACGTCAAGGCCGTCAGGGGTGACGCCTCCGAATCCAACACCTCCCTGCCGCCGATGAGCGTCGGCCAGCAGGTCGAGGCAAGCGACATCGAACCGGACGGCCATGAAACCCAGCCGCCGGCCCGTTATACCGAGGCCACGCTGGTCAAGACGCTGGAAGCCAAGGAAATCGGTCGCCCGTCCACTTACGCGAGCATCATCTCCACGATCATGGATCGCGGTTACGTATACGAGCGTGGCCGTGCGCTGATCCCCAGCTGGCTCGCCTTCTCCGTGACCAAGTTGCTCGAGACGAACTTCCCCAAGCTGGTCGACTACCAGTTCACCGCCGAGATGGAAAACGGCCTTGACCGCATCGCCCACGGCGAGGAATCCGGCCGCGACTGGCTCACCCACTTCTACTTCGGTTCCGGCGAGGGCGCCGCCCGCAACGCCGACGAGGCGCACGAAGGCCTGCAACAGCAGGTCGCGCAGCTCGGCGAGATCGACGCGCGCGCCATCAACACCATCGACATCGGCGACGGCCTGCACGTGCGCGTCGGCCGTTACGGCCCGTATCTGGAAGACATGGAGCATCTGGACGTCGAAGGCAACCCGAAGCGCGCGTCTCTGCCGGACACCATCGCGCCGGATGAGCTGACGGTGGCCGTGGCCCGCGATTTGATCGACAACCACTCCGGTGGACCGCGCGAGCTGGGCGTTGACCCGGTATCCGGCGGTACCGTCGAGGTGCGCAATGGGCGTTTCGGCCCGTATGTGGCGCTGGTGCCGCCGGCTGAGGCTTCGGCTGGCGCTGCTGGCGATACTGCTGGTGCTTCTGCGGCCAAGAAGGGTTCGAAGAAGGCCGCGGCCGCCGCCGCGTCGCGCCCGAAGATGGCCTCGTTGTTCAAGACGATGAGCCCTGAATCGCTGTCGCTGGAAGACGCGCTAAAGCTGCTGAGCCTGCCGCGCGAAGTGGGCACATACGAGGAAACCAACGCCGAAACCGGCGAGGTATCCGAATGCACGGTGGCCGCCAATAACGGTCGCTACGGCCCCTATCTGACCAAGACGGGTGCCGACGGCAAGTCGGAGACCCGCTCGCTGGCCTCGGAAGACGAGATCTTCACGGTCGATATCGACAAGGCCAAAGAACTGTTCTCGCAGCCCAAGTACGGCCGCGGGCGTGGCCGTGGTGCCGCTAAGCCGCCGCTGCGTGATTTGGGCAAGGACCCGAACACCGGCAAGAACGTGACCATCAAGGACGGCCGTTTCGGCGCGTACATCACCGATGGCGAGACCAACCGCACGGTGCCGCGTCAGTACACGCCTGAATCCATCACCCCTGATGACGCCTTCCGACTGCTCGCCGAAAAGCGTGCGGCTGGTCCCTCCACCCGTGGCCGTCGCGGTGCTGGGCGTGCCGGTGGCGCCAAGGCCGTTGCCGGCAAGGGCAAGAAGGGCGCTGTTTCGGCTGCGGTTTCGGCGCAGGAGGCCAGGCGCGCCGAACGTCGTGCCGAGGTGAAGAAGCTGGCGAACAAGGGCTGGTCCAACCAGCGCATCGCCGAAAAGCTCAGCTCCACCGCCGCCACCGTCAAGAAGGATGTCGACTGGCTGACCGCCAACGAGGGCTACGAGCGCCCCGCCGTAATTCCCAAGCGTGGCTGAGCGGAATTATTGCTCTACTTGCGTTTCAAGGGGCTGATTTCTCGTTTTGAGAATATCTACTTCCGCTTCAAGGGGCTGGTCATCTGCTGAACCACGAGTATGAACGGCTCCGCGCCAACGTCATTCCGCCGTTTTGGAACGTTGTCTACTTGGGCAACAGCCCCTCGAAACGGAAGTAGACCTCCGAGAAAGGCCTAATCAGCCCCTTGAAACGGAAGTAGACCTCCGAGAAAGGCCTAATCAGCCCCTTGAAACGGAGGTAGAGCTGGTTTAACTGCCTGTTGGGCGCAACTCTGCGCCTAACGCTAAGGTCAATAGCATGAGCGGTCTGTTTGTTTCGTTTGAAGGTGTCGATGGCGTGGGCAAGACCACGCAAGTCGAGCGGCTGCGTGCGTATCTTGAGGCCCAGGGGCGTACCGTGGTCGTTACCCGTGAGCCGGGCGGCACCGCGCTAGGCAAGGCCATCCGTCAGCTGCTATTGCATGGCGTCACCTCACCCGTTCCCGCTGGCGGGGGCTGTCGGCAACAGCCGACTGGGGGTGGTTCTGCGTCAGAGCCCCAACCAGTCGATATCGCGCCACGTGCCGAAGCCCTACTGTTCGCCGCTGACCGCGCCCAGCACGTTGCCGAGACGATTCGGCCGGCACTAGAACGCGGCGAAGTGGTCATTACCGACCGATACCTCGACTCTTCGTTGGCCTACCAAGCAGGCGGCCGTGAACTCACCCTTAAGGAAATCCGGGATTTGAGCCTGTGGGCCACCAACAACCTGCTACCTGACCGCACGTATTTGCTGGATATGGACCCAACCCTGTCCCACCATCGCCTCGAACACGCGGAAGACCGTATGGAATCGGCCGGCGATGACTTCCAGTCCCGCACCCGCCAGGCCTTCTTGGACTTGGCCGCCGCCGAGCCGGACCGTTTCCGCGTTATCGATGCGAGCCAGAGCATTGAAGCGGTATGGGCTGCCATCGAATCCGACATCAAGGAGCTCGCATGAGCGTATGGGATTCGCTGGTCGGCCAAAAGCCGGTAATCGACATGCTGAGCCGTATCGCGCAGGGCGATCCGAGCCAGATCACCCAGTCGTGGCTGATCTGTGGACCTCCCGGATCGGGCCGTTCCAACATGGCTCGTGCGTTTGCGGCTGCGCTGGAAAGCCCGGATCACGGTACGAGCGTTGAACCCACGCGCGTCACCCAACAGGTGCTTGCCGGCACGCATCCGGATGTCACGGTGCTGACCACGAACAAGGTGACTATTGGTATCGATCAGGTGCGTGAGATCATCACCACCTCCGAGCAGATGCCCGCCACCGCACCGTGGCGCATCATCATCATCGAAGACGTGGATCGCATGCTTGAGCGCACCACCAACGTGCTCTTGAAAGAGATTGAGGAGCCGGCCGAGCATTGCATCTGGCTGCTGTGCGCGCCCAGCGCCCAGGACGTGCTGCCCACCATCCGCTCGCGCACGCGCATCGTGAACCTCGCCGTGCCCTCCACCCAGGCGGTGGCCGGATTCCTGACCTCCACCACCAATGTCGAGCCAAAAGTGGCGCAGCGTGCGGCCCGACTCGCTGAAGGCCATATCGGCATCGCCAAGTTGTACGCCACTGACGAGCAGGTGATGACGGATCGCGACGAATTGGTGGTGGGTGTGCTGAATCTGGCCCGTGCCTCGGATGCAGTGTTGTTGGCCGGCAATCTTATCGACAATGCCAAGGCCCAGGCCGAGGCGGACGCGAACCGCATCACCGCCGGCCAGGAAGCGGAATTCCGCCGCATCAACGGACTGGCACCGAGTGACCGCATCCCGCCGAAACTGCGTGGCGCGTTCAACCAGATTGCCAAGAAAGACGATGTGAAGCGTTTGGTCACCCGCCGTACGCGCGACGTATTGGATCGTGCGCTGAACTCCATCGCCTCCATCTACCGAGATGTGGCGGTGCTGCAGAACAATGCGGAGGATTCGGTGGGCCTCATCAACCTGGAGAACCGCTCGTCGATCACCGAATTGTCGGTGCGATTGAACCGGGCCGGTGCCGTGACCCGTCTGGACGAAGTGGCCCACGCCCGCAAGCGTCTAGCCGGCAACGGCAACCCGCTACTGGTATTCGAATCCCTCTTCTGCGCCCTAATCCCATAACCCGACGCAACCAGCCCCCTCTGACGAGGGGGCTGTCGAGCGCAGCGAGACTGGGGGAGAGACCCCGTAACGCACAGCCCCCAGTACGTCACACATATGAGCGATACTGGGACGTATGAAGATTTCCGCCGATTTCACCGTCATTCCGGACGATTTTGCCAAGGCCGCCGCGCCCGAGTACTTCAACGGCGGCGTACCGGTCGTCTCCTTTCCGTTCTACATCGATGATGTGAACCCCGAGGCCCGTTACCTGCACTGGGAGTTCGTGGACCCGGATTCGATTCCGGTCTGCGGCTTCGAGTGGATTCACTGGTCCGTGGCCAATCTGCCGATTGATGCGCTGATGTACGACTTCAATGATTCGCATGCGCTGGCCATCCCGCCGGACTTCTCCCGTCAGCTGCCGGCCATGATTCCCGAGACCGTGCAAGGCCGCAATTCTTCGGCCTCCAAGTTCTTGGGCCGCAGCACTGACCCAGCGGTGATCATGCGGTACAACGGTCCGCAGCCACCGGACAAGGACCACGAGTACTACCTGCAGGTGTGGGCCACCAAGAAGCCGTTGCCCGGCTTGAATCAGGGCTTCTGGCTCAACGAGCTGTTGCACGCGCTGCGCAACAGCGGTGAAGTGCCCGACACCGACGGCATCTTCCTGACCGGTAAGGCGTGATTTTTAGTTGGCGTATATAGGCTCCCCTCGTTGAGGGGAGCTGGCCGCGGAGTGGACTGAGGGGAGTCGCTTCGTGGTGACGGACATTCCCCTCAGTCTCACTTTGTTCGACAGCTCCCCTCAAGAGAGGAGCCGATACAGAAAGGACACCATCACACTATGGCCTGCACCACGATTCTGGTAGGCAAAGACGCGAGCTATGACGGTTCGACCATCATCGCCCGCAATGAGGATTCCGCGAACGGCGAGTTCAACCCGAAGCGCTTCATCGTCGTGAAGCCGGAGGAACAGCCGCGCGAATACAAGTCGGTGATCTCCCACCTGACCATCACTCTGCCGGACGACCCGCTGCAGTACACCGCCGTGCCGAACGCGGACCTCAAGGAAGGCATCTGGGGCGAGGCCGGCGTCAACGAGGCGAACGTGGCGATGAGCGCCACCGAGACCCTGACCACCAACGAGCGCGTGCTCGGCGCCGACCCGTTCGTGGAATACACGCCGGCCAAGGGCGATGAGCCCGAGGTGCCCGGCGGCATCGGCGAAGAGGACTTCCTGACCATCGTGCTGCCGTATGTCAAGACCGCGCGCGAGGGCGTCCAGCGTCTCGGCGCGCTGCTTGAGGAATTCGGCACCTACGAGATGAACGGCGTCGCCTTCTCCGACTCCAACGAAATCTGGTGGCTGGAAACCGTGGGCGGCCATCACTGGATCGCCAAGCGCGTGCCGGACGAGGCCTACGTGACCATGCCGAACCAGCTCGGTATCGACGAATTCGACCTTGAGGACGCCCTGGGTGACCAGGAAGCGCACATGTGCTCCGAAGACCTGGCCGAGTTCATCGAAACCAACCATTTGGACCTCGCGGTGGAGAACACCACCCCGTTCAACCCGCGCGACGCCTTCGGCTCCCACTCCGACTCCGACCACGTGTACAACACCCCGCGCGCCTGGTACATGCAGCGCTTCCTCAACCCGTACGATGAGGTGTGGGACGGCCCGGACGCCGACCACAAGCCCACCTCCGACGACATCCCGTGGGCCCGCCAGCCCGAGCGCAAGGTGACCATCGAGGATATCAAGTACGTGCTGAGCTCCCACTACCAGGGCACTCCGTTCGATCCGTACGGCCAGCTGGGCGATGAGCGCACACGCCACATGTACCGTCCGATCGGCATCAACCGCCAGAGCCAGCTTGCGGTGATGCAGATTCGCCCGTACCGCCCGCAGGCTTCCCGAGCTATTCAGTGGATGGCATACGGGTCCAACCCGTTCAACACGCTGGTACCGTTCTTCCCGAACGTGGACGCCACGCCCGCCTACCTCGAAGACACCACCACCCGCGTGACGTCCGAGAACTTCTACTGGGCCAACCGCATCATCGCCGCCCTGTGCGATGGCGCCTTCCGCTCCACGTCCAACGCCGTCGAGCGCTACCAGGAGAAGACCGGCGCGATGGGCCACCGTTTGGTTGCCGCCACCGACGAGCAGATCGCCCGTCTGGGCTTGACGGCCGCCGAGGAAGCCGCCCAGTTCGCCGCGGAGGAGGAGTTCGAGGCCGACAACGTGGATGGCGACGTGCAGCCGATGGAACCGGATGAGATTATCGCCGCACTGCGTAACCCCGAAGTGCGCGAAATTCTCGCCACCGCCAACCAGACCATGGCCGACCAGCTCAAGGAAGAAACCGACAAGCTGCTTGACTCCGTGCTGTACACTCGCAGCATGGAAATGAAGAACGGCTTCCACATGTCCGACTTTTAGTCCGTATTGAGCTCCCCTCCCTGAGGGGAGCTGACCGCGAAGCGGACTGAGGGGCTAAACCGTTAAGAAAACAGCCCAGTGGGCTGTTTTTAGGCGAAGAGGCGGCGGCAGCCGCCCCCCCACCACCCCACCCCACCATTATCAACACAGAAAGGCTTTATATGACCACCATCGAAGACTTCACCAGCCAGTACGGCCTGGTCCAGAAGATCGACGCATTCGGCTACATGAAGTACCTGGCCGAGAACCCTGACGCCCCGCGCAAGCACGGCAAGGTGGTGCTCGTCACCGCCGATACGCCGCTCAAGGCATCGCGCGGCGAAGGTAAAACCACCACGACCATCGCCCTGATCGATGCCCTGAACAAGCGCGGCATCGATGCGACCGCCGTGCTGCGTCAGCCGAGCATGGGTATCACCGCAGCCGGTTCCAAGGGCGGTGCCTCCGGCGGCGGCAAGGCCTCCCTGACCCACCCCGAGCTCATCGACTGGGGTCTGTGTGGCGAAATGGGTGCCATCGAGGCGGCCCAGAACCTGCTCGTCTCCTTCGCCGAGAAGGCCATCGATGACGGCAAGCTCGACACGATTCTCGTGCCGCGTGTCTCCGAGGTTCCGAGCCGCTCCCTGCGCTCCACCGCCGTGGACTACGGCAAGGGCAATGTGCCGGAGAAGGTCGTGCTCACGCCGACCTGCGAGCTCATGCAGATCGTGGTGCTCTCCCGCTCGATGGACGAGATTTCCGAGCGCGTGTCCAAGATGATCGCCGGCACCAAGGACGGCAAGGCCGTAACATTCGGCGAGTTCGTGGACCTGTGGCGCATCACCGGCATTCTGGCCGACGCGGTCAAGCCGGCCAAGACCGAAACCGTGAACGGATCCCCGGTCTACGTGCACGGCGGCCCGTTCGCCAACGTGTCCATCGGCATCCCGACGCTGGTCTCCGTGGAAATGGCCTGCGCCCTGCATGACGTGGTCATCGTCGAAGCCGGTTACGGCACCGACGCCGGTGCCCAGAAGTGGCTGGACATCGCCTGCCGCGAATACGGCGCGCAGTGGCCGTCCGCCGCCATCGTGGTGACCCGTGCCTCCACGTGGCGCGACGATCCCGAGCTGGCCTGGCGCTACCCGTTCCACGTGCAGCGCCTGGAGAACCTGGACATTCCGACCTTCCCGCTCATCAACCTGTGGGAAGGCGAGGACGATCAGGTCCCGTCCCTGCAGGCCACCGCCGACGAGCTGGGCTTCCGCACGCCGATCGTCGGCAATCTGTTCCGCGACGGCGGCGAGGCGCTGGTCCCGCAGCTTGACGGTTTCGTTGACGCATTGCAGAACGGCTCCATGCCGGCTGAACCGCATTCGCACAAGGGCATGGCCCTGACCGAGAACGCCAAGTGGGTGGCCGAGAACGCCTACGGCGTACCGGCCGAGCGCGTGATCTACAAGCCGGGCTTCACCGAGTCCGTGTCCGAGGCCATGGAACTGTGCCAGAGCGCAGGCATCTCGCTGGATGATCTGGCGTTCGTGGCGGTCAAGTCCCCGGCGACCATGACCGACAACGACCGCGCCCCCGAAGAAGAGCGCACCGTGACCCTGAAGAAGGTCGAGGTGCATGCCGGTGCCGGTCTGGTCCACGTCAACCTGACCACCAGCCTCACCACCCCCATGCCCAAGATTGTGTGATGACAGGCATGAGGTGAGGTAACTCGCTTTCGAGGGGCGGATTTCCGGTTTTCCGGAGGTCTATCTGCGTTTCGAGGGGCTCTTCGATTGCGAAACCCGGAGTATGACCATTGAAATTGCAATGTTTATACTCCGGGTTTCTTGTTTTAAAAGCCCCTTGAAACGCTAGTAGAGCTTCTGAATGTTGGAAATCAGCCCCTTGAAACGTAGAAAGCCCGCCACCGGCGGGCTTTCTACATCTGAGCTTCCCTCTTTGAGGGGGAGCTGTCAGCGAAGCTGACTGAGGGGAGCCAGAATACGCAAACTAGTTGCCACCCTGAGCCATTAAACGGAAAGCCCACTGGGCTTTCCGTAGGCGATGCGAACAGCTATGCTGCGAGGGGAATGGTGGCAACTAGAAGTTGCCGCCATTCCAGCCCCAATCGGTGGTGGCGGTGTAGCGGATGTAGGTGCGGTCCTCGGGAATGCCGAGTGTGGAGTTCAGCGCGGCCATAATGCTTTCGGTCAGCTTTTCCCAAGCAGAGCCCGGCACAGAGCGGCCGAATACGTTGACCTCCACATAGGCGGCGGGCTGGTCATCGCTACCACCGAAGTAGATTGGCATATTGTCCTCGAACGGGCACATCAGCCAGCCTTCGGACTTGCCCGGCACAGCGGTAATCGCCTTGCCGTAGGCGGCCTTCAGTGCCTCGCGCTGCTCGGGGGTGGTGGACACGGACACATGAGTGTGAATAACGGGCATAATTCCTCCTTGATTCGGTTCACTTCCAGTCTAGCCTCAGCGGCTGCTGTTGAACATGGCATGCGGACGTAGGAAGCTGCTTGCAGAACGGACCGGGGCAAGGCCAATTGGGGAGATATTGGCCTTTCCAGCCAATACACGTTCCGCAGTCAGCCCAATAGTGTTGAATACTCTTGTGAGAAAACTGATTGAACAGCTGATGAAGTTCGGCATTGTGGGCGTTATCGCCTTTGTTATCGACTGGGGTATCCTCAACCTATTGGTTGGCATATTCCACATGCACAACGTGCTGGCTGCCACCATCTCTTTCATCATCTCGCTGATTTTCAACTATCTGGCGAGCATGAAATTCGTATTCAAGCATCGTGATGACATGGCGCGCTGGATGGAGATCCTTATCTTCGTGGTGGGCGCTGTAGTCGGTCTGTTCATGAATGACGCGATTATCTGGATCTCCACCTATGGCATGAACCACGATGCCTATGTATCGCAGCATGCCGAATATCTGTTGCGTACCAATATCGGCAAGTTGGTGGCCACTGCCGTGGTGATGATCTGGAACTTCTTGATTCGCAAGTGGCTGCTCGACGATACGCACACCAATGCGATGAACCGTCTGAAGTCCGCTGAAAATCGACTGAATGCCGAGGAGCTTGAAGCCAAGTGGCAGAACAGCTTCTCCCACAAGCTCGGCATCTGGTCCCTGGAACACACGCCCAAAGGCTGGTCGAAGTAGCGTTTTGACGTATAGCTAAGCCCCCTCGCCAGAGGGGGCTTAGTTTTTGTCTCACACACTCACTTCGGTAAGGGTCGGCTGCTCGGTGGAGCCCTTGATCTGTTTGAAGCCAATCAGCGCAATCACCAGCGAGGCCAGTGCCAAGGTGGTCACCACCATGAAGCCGCCATGCGAGCCCATGCGGTCGATGAACTGGCCGGCAATCGCCGAACCGGCGGAGGAGCCGATGGAGTTCATCGCACCCATCCACGCCATGCCCTCGGTCAAGCGAGAGGGCGGCACCAGATGCAACATGAGCTGGTTGCCGTTGATCCACGTCGGGGCCTGGCATACGCCAATAATCAAGTAGATGATCATGATCACCCACAGATGCTTGGCGAACAGGAACGTACTGATGCCGATGTTCACCACGGCCAGGCAGAAGTAGAAGCGCTTCCACAGGGCAATCGACCAGTTCTTCGCGCCATACACCAATGCGCCCATCAGCGAGCTGAAGGAGAAGCAGGCAAACACAAAGCCCGTGTACTGCTTCATATTCGCTTCGGTGGCAAACGCGATGATGGAGATGCCCGTAGCCGACTGGAACGCGCCCAAACCGAACCAGGTGACGCACACCGCAATCAGACCCGGACCCCAAATGGACGCCTTCTTGCCCGAACGCGCATCGGCGACCGCCTGCTTAATGGCTGCGTTAATCGTGGCCTCATCGGTCACGCCTTCACGCTCAAGACGGCGGCGGGTCTCCTCGGCGGCGGTTTCCACCTTCAGCGCCTCAGCCTTGGCGGCCTCGCGCTCACGGTATTCCTTGCGGGAGATGCCCTCGGCACGCGCCAGCGCGGTCTGCGATGGTGGCTCAGTGGTCAGCTCGGTCAGGAACATCAGCGCACCGACCACCACGCACATGCCGGTGAACGAGAACGCCAGCAAACCGGAGATCACGGCCAGCGTGGAGGCCAGCGGATTACCGATCACCCACATGCATTCGTCGAGCACGCCGCACAGCGACAGCGCGCGGTTCGTGCGCTCCCGGTCACCCTTAAGAATCTTGGTCCAGCGTGCGCGGCTCATCGCGCCCCACGGCGGAATGGCGGCCAGGAACGGCGTCAGACAGTACAGCACCCATTCCGGCGCGCGGTTGGTAATCGCCGTCACCAGCGCGATGGCGGCCACAATCCAAACGATAATCGTCGGAATCGAGACCTGCCTCTGGCCGAACTTGTCGGTCAGCTTGCCCAGCAGCGGCGTGGCCACGGCCAGCGCAATCGCCTGAATGGCGGTGAGCATGCCGGCCAGCGAATAGTTGCCGTAATAATGCTGTACGGAAATGGTGATGGTCATGCCGACCATCGGGAATGGCATGCAGGCGATGACCGAGCCGATGGAATAACGGGCGGTATGCGGAATGCGCAGTAGTTCCGCATACCCACCAAAGACTTTGTGGCCTACTTCCTTGATGCCGGCCAGAATGGTGCTCGAGTTCGAGTTGGACGAGTTATTGGACATAACAGCACTACGCTCCTTTCCGCTCCCGATTGGATGTCCCCCGCTGGCGTGGCGTTGCCGGCGAAGCCCTCATCGAATGATGTGTTGTCCATGGTCGCGCAAAGTTTGCGTCGGATTTTCCCATCCGCATATTTGCGTCACGGATACTCTACGGGTGTCCACTCCGCGACACGCGGTAGATTGGAGATATTAAGACAACGTTCTCATGCCCTTCAGGGCGGGAAGCAGAAAGGCGGCTCATGAGCGCTACCACCATCCATTTCGTCCGGCATGGCAAGGTATATAACCCCGACCATCTGCTCTATGAGCGACTGCCCGACTTCCATCTTTCCGACCTTGGCCGTCGCATGGCTCAAGCCACCGCCACGTACTTGGCCAAGAATCCCCAAACCAATACGATTGCAGCCGTCTACTCCTCGCCGCTCGACCGTACGCGCGAGACCGCCGGCGCGATTCTCGATGCGCTGAACCCCGTGCGCGAGGCTCGTGGCGAGGCTTCGCTCACGCTCACCACTGATGAACGGGTGATTGAGGCCGGCAACGAGTTCCGTGGCAAGCGCATCGGCCATGGCGAGGGCGCGCTGTGGAAGAACGGCAACTGGAAGCTCGTCACCAACCTGTACAAGCCGAGCTGGGGTGAGTCCTATCAGCACATCGCGGCGCGTATGGACGACTTCGCCCGCGAGAAGGTGGCCCAGCACCCCGGCGAGCAGATTGTGGTGGTCAGCCACGAATCGCCGATTTTCAGTTATCGCCATTATCTGGAGACCGGCCACCCCGAGCACTGGATGTTCCTGCGGCACACGGCGCTCGCCTCCGTGACCTCGGTGACGTACGACAACGAAACCGGCCGTGTGATGTCAATCACGTATGTCGACCCAGCAGCCAACGTCAAGTAACGGCACACTGGTGTTAGGACATTGGCTCCCCTCGGAGAGGGGAGCCAAGACGCACTGCAATCGAGTGGTGGACGCGAAGGAGCATAGATGACCATTGAACTCAATCGTGAGGCAATCGCACAGGTCGCGGCATTGCCGGCGGTAACTGAGGCCGCCGAAGCCGGCTCGGCGCTGATCAGCCTGTGGCCGCTGACCGAAGCCATGCAAATGGACAATGACGCCAAGTACGCGGAGAATCTGCAGGTGCGCCTCACCCGCGCGTTCGCCCGCGTACTGACCGGCGAGGACGTCACCGTGCCCGACGCCGAATTCGTGTATGAGGGCGCCGATGAGATTCCCGGCCGTCCGCAGAACATCGTTGATGCGCTGCTTGCCGCCAATGACGCCTACGATACGATGGCCGGGTATTGCACATCCGGTGATGCCAGGCTGATCGTTGAGGCGGCCGACGTGTTGGGAATCGACTGGGATTCCGCGACGGCGGAATCGGTGAGGGAGGCGGTCGCGGCCATGGAAGCCCAGGTCGAGGCCGACGCTGAAGCCGATGGTCGTCTGGCCACGTCTGCCAAGCCCGCCGATGTGGCTGTTCGGTTCGCCACGGCGCTCGCCGTGTGCGATGCGTTATTGGGTGAGGTGTCCGGTGATGCTGTGGCCGATGGTTCAGCGGACAGTGTCGCCAATGCTGCCGCCAAGATTCTGCCGATTCTGCTCTACGTCAACGAACTGCGCGAGCAGTGCTCGGTGCCGCGCATCTGCCTGACCGACGAGCAGATCCTCGGGTTGCTTAATGCCCGTGCCAAAGCCGCCGACGCAGACACCCTGACCGCCACCGCCGAATACATCGCTCCTCTGGCCGTCGCCGAATGGAACAAGCACCGTGAGGATGTGCTCTGGAACCCGGACGAGGCTAAGCGTCAGGCCAAGGAAGAAGACGAAAAGCGCAATAAGGAGGCTCTGGCCGCCAAGTTCGCGCATGTCAAGGATGATCCCGGCAAAGAGACCGTGGAGTTGTAAAGAGTAAGGGCGTTGCTCTGGCCGATGCTTCGCTCGTAACGGTTAGAGGCCTGGTGCCTCTCCCTCCGTCATCGCTTTGCGATGCCACCTCCCTCGTCAGAGGGAGGTGGGGTTACTGCTTATCGATTACCGAGCCGCGATCGGTCAGCGTCGGGTCCACGTAGATGTGGCGGGTTGTAGAATCCGGGTTTTGGATGCGGTTGATCAGCAGGTTGATGGCCGCCTCGGCCAGATCCTTATCGGACGAGCGCAGTACGGTCAGCGGGCGGGAGCTGGGCGTGGCAAAGCCGTTGACGGAGATCATCGAGATATCGTCCGGTACGCGCTTGCCGCGGCGCTCCAGGGTCTGCGCGATGGCGATCGCCAGATAATCGGAGTGCACCAGCATGGCCGTCACGCCCGAATCCAGAATGGTGTCCACGATTTGGTTGACGTCCCTGGTGTTGTACGGCTGAATGCCGGTGATGGTGAACGGGCATTCGATGGCGTCGCTTTCCGTCACGATTTGCTTCCAGCCATCCTGAATCAGCTCCGAAGTCGGTGTATCGGTGAACGCCGCGCCCACACGGGTGTGACCGTGTTGCAGGAAGCGCACCGCCGCCTTACGCACGCCATAGGGATGGTTGGTGCGCACTGAATCGACGTAGCGGGAACCCAGCAGCGGCAGATCACGTTCGATGATCACTGTCGGCGTCTTCGTCTGCTCAATCCAATTCCACGTGTATTTGCCGCATTCCGGATGGGCATTGGGGGCCACGACGAGTGATCTCACCGATTACTCAATACACAAACTTGAGGGGAGGGCTCCCGGACCGGTGAAGGAGGCACTGATGAACACCGAACGATTCGACCTTGAGGATGAGTCTCAGGACTGGTCGGCGCTCTTCGCCGGTTTGACGGCCTGAGGCACTTCCCTCCGCCTGAGTGTTTGCGCAAAGGGCGATTCCTATACGGGGATCGCCCTTTTTCTGCAATTGGCTAATTTTGGCATATTTTGCCCCGCCGGCGACGGCGTATTGTGTGGCAAAAAGAGTTTCGTAGTTCGTAGTAAAACGGAACATCCTCATGGATATTCTGGTTGGTGGATTCGGCAAACTGCATCATGTGGCTTGCCCCGGCATCGAACAATTGGTATTGGATGCCGGCGGCGATAACAGTGGCGACGCCAAGGTGCTACGCCGCGAACGGCTGCTGTCGGACGCGCCGTCGCCCACTGGGTGCAGCCAGTGCCGGACGGCCGCGTGCTGAACAGCGATTTGGGTGCGGATCGCGTTTATGTGCACCATTGGGAGCACGGCGAACTGGTGCGCGAGGGGGAAGTCGTGCTTGAGCCGGGCACTGGCCCGCGTGACCAGCATCTATTGCCAGTCGCATCCGATGATCTTGCGCACGATTGGCGCGTGGCGGTCGTCGGCGAATGGGGTGGCACGGCCTTTGTGCATCCTGCGGCCATACTTTGCGATTCTTTTTTGTTAAGGAAGTATCCTATTTAGTGAAAAGTATCGTTCGCACAATGGGAATGGGAAACTTATGGGCAATGGTGTCGATTTGCGTATGCTCGCCAACAATGGCGGCAGCGTGGTAATCAGCGATTACGGAGCGCATCTGTTGCGCTGGGCCCCGGCCGGGCAGGCGGATGTGGTGTGGACGCCGAGTACGTGGCATATCGAAGCCGGTAAGTCGCTCGGCGGGGGAGTGCCGATCTGCTTCCCGTGGTTCGGCCCGGGTTTTGCGCATGGCAAGCAGCTGGCACTCAATCCATCCCACGGTTTTGCACGTCTGCGTCGGTGGGCGTTGGACGAGGGTTCATTCGACGACAGCCACATACGGTATGTGTTGGATTCGCAGCAGCTGAACGACAATGAAGTGCCTTGGTTCGATGACGAACCGGGTGCTCAGTTTCATGCCGTGTATGACGTGCAAACGGGCAATGTGCTGACTATGAGCCTGACCGTGACCAACACCGGCACGGCGCCTATGCCGTACGAGGCCGCGTTGCATTCCTATCTGCATGTCGGCGATGTGTCCGGTGCTCAGCTGGTCGGATTGCAGGGAGCGACGTATCTGGATGCCACCGAAGAAGGGTTTCCGCCGAAAACACAGGACGCGCAAGTGGTGACGTTTGGCGAGCAGCCGGTGAATCGTGTGTATTACTCGGATGCGCGTCTGGAACTGCGCGATGACATGTTGGGACGTGTGATCCATATCAGTCGTACCGGGTCGCCGCAAACCGTGGTGTGGAATCCGGGAGCGGACGGCGACAATATGAGCTACACCAAGCCGGGCGAATGGCGCGGTTTCGTGGCGGTTGAAGCGGCGGTATGCCGCGACCGCATCGTGACGCTGGGCCCGGGAGAATCCCATGTGATCTCCCAAACGCTCTCCGTAGGCAGCTTGTAGGAGTAGCTCGGCGCAGCGTCCATCCTCCACCGTAACGCATTCCGGGGAATGTTGCGCGAAGAGAGGGGCCGCAATAACGCACAATGCCCTGTGTGCTGGAATGATCCAGTACACAGGGCATTGGCTTACTGAACGGCGGGGAATACTACCGCCGCTTGATGAGTGGGGCCTCATTGTTGGGCTTCATGAGTGATGAGGCGAACTTCTTAAGCGAACTTCGCCGGCGTCAGTCACTGGCCTTGCCAGGGTTTCTGTGCGTTGTCATCGGTGGGAGCCGTGTGCGGAGACAGCACGGTGGACCCATCATCAACGTTTTCGGGAATCGGCGGAACCTGGCCGTACTGTGGGGCCTGAGCGTCGGGCTGGCCGTACTGCGGGGCCGGGGTCTCCGGCTGGCCGTACTGCGGAACCGGTACCTGACCGTAATCGGGCGTAGGCACAGCGGGCTGGCCGTAGTCAGGAGCCGGTGCGGTCGGCTGACCATAGGCCGGGGCTGGCTGGTTGAAGTCAGGAGCGGGTGCGTTCGGAGCGGTGCCCAGAGCGGCGAAGTTCGGAGCGGCCTGGTTGAAGTCCGGGGTTGCGGGAGCGCCGTACGGTGCGCCGTAAGCACCCTGAGGCATCGGGGCAGCTACTGCGTCATCGTCGAAACGTGCGCCTTCCGGCTTGCTGGGCATAGCCATGAACACGATGTAGACAATGCCCGCTGCGGCCGCGATTATCGCGCCGATGAACAGGATGCCAAGGCTACCCGCTGCGGCTGTGGCATAGTAGCCGCTGTCAGAGGGGCTTCCCCAGACTCTGAGGACGCCGAAGAGTGCAGCGCCGCCGCCAACAATCATGAGGATTGCGCCAGCAAACACGGCTCCATAGAAGATGGCAAGCCACCAGCCGGGCTTGTTGATGTCGTGGAGACGGCGAACGGATAGTGCGATGCTCGGGACGAGTATGGCCAGGCTCCACAGCGAAGAGAGGAATGACAGGTGGTCATTGGAGACATCCACGAGGGTTGACAGCACGACTTGAATGGCAAAGCTGGCCAGCATCCACCACCAGAATTCGCTGCGGGATGCGCGGCCCTTGAACACCACGTACTTCTTCCAAAAACGCAGGAATGCCTCGGGGAAGGGGCAGTCGTAATACGGCTTGTTCAACGGCACGGCTGCTGTGGCAGTGGGAGCGGCGTACTGGTTGTATGCGGGTGGCACCTGACCGTAAGCGTTGGCGTCCGGTCCGGGCTGGCCGTAGGTAGGAGCCGCGCCGGGAGCGGGGAATTGCGGAGCCGCATTCGCCGCGTACGGGTCGGCGGCGGGCTGACCATAGGCGGGAGTTGCACCGGGCGCTGCGCCGGGTGCGGAAGAATCGGGAGCGGGCTGCCCGTATGCGGGCTGGCCGTAGGCCGGCTGTGCGGGGGCCGGAGCGTTGAATTGCCCATAATCTGGCTGTGCGGGGGCTGGAGCAGGTGCGCCGTATTGCGGCGTGCTGGGATTCTGCTGGGCCGGGGTACCGTTGGGCGCGGGCATCTGCGGCAACGGCACGTTGTTGGGATCGGTCATTGATTCCCCTTTCATAAGACGATTGCGTCGACTCCTATTCTTCCATCGTTTGGGTAAAAAACTCAACAATTGCGCCAAATGGTGTCGAAGCCTTGCGTGCGGGCGTGTGGATGGCGCCAAAGTAGGTGTCAAAACAGGTGTGAAGACAGGCATCAAGATATCGGGCACTACCAAAGACAGGCAAAAGAGATTTCGTTGGAAAGTGGCCGTTTTGGGATGGTGTTGGCCCGAAATGTCAATAACGAAGCAAAAGAGCGAGGAGCGCTGCTCTCCGCGTCCGGCGCGCGCGGCACAATAGGGGACTATGACTGATGCTGAAAACACCAAATCCGAACTGCCCAAGAACGTTCGTGTTCGCTTCTGCCCGTCGCCGACCGGAACCCCGCATGTCGGCATGATTCGTACCGCCCTGTTCAACTGGGCGGAAGCTCGCGCCACCGGCGGCACGCTGATCTTCCGTATCGAAGACACCGACGCCGTGCGCGACTCCGAAGAAAGCTACAACCAGATCCTCGAATCCCTGCGTTGGCTGGGTATCGACTGGGACGAGGGCATCGATGTGGGTGGCCCTCACGGCCCGTACCGCCAGTCCGAGCGTACCGCCATCTACAAGGATGTTGCCGCCAAGCTGCTCGAAGCCGGCTACGCCTACGAGTCCTTCTCCACTCCTGAGGAAATCAAGGAGCGCAACCTTGCCGCCGGCCGTCCGGCCGAGTTCGGCTACGATGGCTACGACCGCAACCTGACCGAGGAACAGAAGGCCGCCTTCCGCGCCGAGGGCCGCAAGCCTGCGCTACGTATCAAGATGCCTGATGAAGACATCGCCTTTGACGATCTGATTCGTGGCGCCATCGAGTTCAAGGCCGGCTCCGTGCCGGACTACGTGATCGTGCGCCCGAACGGCGACCCGTTGTACACGCTGACCAACCCGGTCGACGACGCGATGATGGAAGTCAATGTCGTGCTGCGTGGCGAGGACCTGTTGAGTTCCACGCCGCGCCAGATCGTGCTCTACCGTTACCTCATGGAGCTGGGCATCGCCAAGGAGATGCCGTTGTTCGGCCACATGCCGTACGTGATGGGACAGGGCAACAAGAAGCTGTCCAAGCGCGATCCGGAATCCAACCTGTTCAACCACCGCGACAACGGCTTCATCCGCGAGGGCCTGCTCAACTACCTGGCCCTGCTCGGCTGGTCGATCGCGCCGGATCGCGACGTGTTCTCCATGGACGAGATGGTCGAGAAGTTCGATGTGCGTGACGTCAAGGCCAACCCGGCCCGTTTCGACATCGACAAGGCCATCTCCATCAACGCCGAGCACATCCGTATGCTCGAGCCCGAGGACTTCCTGCGCCGCTCGGTGCCGTACCTGCACCGCGATGGTGTGGTTTCCGCCGACAACTGGGATGCCCTGACCGACCGTGAGCGTGAGGTGCTGACCGCCGCCGCTCCGCTGGTTCAGCCGCGCGTGCGCCTGCTGGGCGAGGTCGCCGGCATGGTCGGCTCCCTGCTGT
>OIXX01000156.1_pt1 | contig 55631 bp, 39 predicted proteins | sample 1588161 | NCBI WGS metagenome assembly OIXX01 (sample SAMN03283274) | human gut metagenome | biome: human-associated habitat; material: feces | host: Homo sapiens | place: Peru | collected 2012 | reverse complement strand
GAGAGGACGTGTACACGCAAGAAGGACATTGAAGGGCTTAGTTGCGGATTTGAGGAAAATCAATTTTTATTTTGTAACAGCTTTTTACTCTTTGTACGATATTTGCATGGCGGACAGATGATTAAAACGACAATAGAGACAACAGGCTTCGCATTGAAACTAATGTACTACCATAGAAAAAGTTGAATGGATTACATTATCACAAAAGTTGTCTCTATTGTCGTTAAAAGAAGAATCTTGTAAAGACATGTTTTTTAGACATGAAGAACATGTGCCGAGTGGTTACTATTCTGTTTACAATACTTAAACGATGTTAAATTAATTTGGATGTAAAGTTTTTTTTAAAAAAAGTTGCATATGTCATTTGTTTTTTATAAATTGCACACTGTTAGAAGTTTTTTGGTTTTTTCAGATCTATCTATGTGATTTCACCACTAATCTCTTTACAATATAACTCTTATGAGATGCGAGAATTAACCCTATTATTAACCTAAAACAAATGCAGGATGAGAATGAAATGTTTACTCATGGTTGTTGCAGGCTTTGTGTTTGCTACAACAAATGCGCAGACCGTAGGCGCACAAGATGTTGCAGGAGTCAAGGTTTCTACGACATCAGTTATACCTATAACGGGAGTAACTCAATCCACAGACGGAAACTACAACTTTAAAAGTTTTGAGATCAATGCTCCTGATGCAGGAAAATACTACACTGAGTTTTGGCTGCTTCCTGCCAGATATGCAAGTAACAGTTACACCACGTTTATGGTATTCGTGAATGATGACTACATTGGTACAATCACCCCAACTTCTGGCAACTGGCAGGCTGCTCGTGTGAATGGTAAGGAAACTCTCGAACTTGTAAAAGGTGCAAATGTTATAACAATAGCAACGTTGGCACCAGAATTTCCTGAAGTTGAGACTATCAAGGTCGCTCAGAATGACTTTGAAGCGACCTTGTCATCTGATACTTACGATAAATATCTTGAGAGAGCAATCTCTTGCGTATCTTATGACGTTCCAGAACAGGAAGAGATATCAACGTATGCAAGTACTACAACATCCGTAGGTTTTGCACACTATTCTAATATACCGTTGAACTATACATTCTACAAAACATTTAGCTTTACTCAAGGGCAGGATATATTTATAACTTCGTCTAGTTCGGCAAAACATAAAATAGACGTCGTGTATTACGGATCTAATAATAGAATTATTAATCCTGATATAATTAATCCAAACACACCAGGAACCAATATTGAGACAAAATCTGGTCCATTAATTGAATTTCCAGGAACAGTCAAACCGAATATAAATCTCAAACTTATATATACTCCTGCAACTTCGGAAGAAATGCAGGGATTAAGCTATGTATACCCATCTGAGAAAACGCTGAATTCATCAATGCAGGTAGCAACTGCCAAATTGACTATCCCCAAAACTGGTCAATATCTTGTAAGAGTACGTCATGCTGTAAATGGAAGCTCGTCAGTTGCTGATGTCAATGTCAATGGAGCATACTATTATGAGAACACACCGATTGCTCTTTCCTATATAGATTGCCAAATTCCTGCTGACGGTAATTTATATGCAACTATGACTTGTTGCAATAATTTCGGCACAGATGACCCTTATCTGTTTATTCATGGTGCAAATAATGACAGAATTGTCGGATTTAATGATGATGGCACAAATGAAAAAATAAAACAATTTAATCTGTCTGAGCGTGATTCATATATTTCTCAGAAATATTTCATGAAGACATCAGGTTTAAGCGTTAACAACTATAGCTCTTTAAATCCAATATCGAGATGCAATATTATTGCTCGCATATTAGAAGACTCCGCCGAGTCACTGACTAAAATGAGAGCAAAAAAAACAGATACTACAGGAATGTCAACCAATTCGAAATCAGACGAATCTGTTCGGATTATCGGCCCTGCAAACATTGATGGCATTATTACAATCTCAGCAAAAGAGAGGATTCGTAGAGTATTGATTTATGGGTTGGATGGTAACCGTATTGGCTCTATAAACGTAGAATGTTCAACTGCCAACATACAAACATCCGCACTCAATATTACTCAACCAGGAATATATGTTGTAAGCGTTGAAACAGTGAATGGTGTAACTTGCAAAAAGGTTGCTGTAAAATAATAATAGATTAGAGAGGCATGGGTATTCTTTCATAAAATGTCTCTCTTCTATTAATATCAAACAAATATGAAATATATTTTTTTTACATTGTTGATTTGTCTAACGACAAACACTTTCGCAGACGAAATCCAGCCACCTGCTCCATGTGAGCCTGATGGTATTATCGGAGGACATGAATATATTGATCTTGGTCTTCCAAGTGGTACACTATGGGCTACATATAATGTAGGAGCGACAACACCATACGAGGGAGGATTCTTGTTTGCATGGGGGGAAGTGAATCCGAAAGAAGATTTTACATGGGAAAACTATAAGTTTTTCATCGATTATGAGTATGATCCAAAAAACGGAGAATGGGCTGTGCTTGAGGACATTGGTGATAATATTTGTGGAACTGAATATGATGCGGCGCGGCATCAATGGGGAAATGAATGGAGACTTCCTAATAGTGAGGAATTATACGAATTAAGAATGATGTGCTGGAACAAATGGACTACGGAAAATGGTGTCAGAGGATGCCGTATTTATGGTCCAAACGAACATAGCATATTTCTTCCCGTCAGCAAAGGCGGATTATGGTATGGCGCACCTGATCCTTTCGATGGTGAGGGAAGTCTTTATTGGAGTGGAGTCGAAGAACCTGAAAACGGACTTAATGGCCGACCTATAGAACCTAGTAATCGAGCAAAGGCAATTGATGTGCAATACGGAGGAATACAAATCACTGCTTCAAGAAAAGCATATTTCAAAAATATCCGTGCGGTTGTCAATCTATACGAGACTGGAGTTTTAAACAAGATATCTGACAACAGCAACTCTGCCATTTTTTACAGCAATGGGTGTATCCATGTACGTGGCAACTGTTTAGAAGGGACGATTAGAGTCTTTGACAGGTCTGGACGAATGGTATACTCAGGGGCTGTAAATGATGGTATCTGTAGGCTGCCCAAAATAGCAGCCGACATATATCTCGTTTCGTATGCTAATAACGAGAATATAATTACAACTCAAAAAATAACCATAAAATAATGAACGACTATGAAGAAATTCATCACTTTCGTGACAGTAGCATTTTTTCTGACGACTTCTTTGTCGGCTCAGGATAATTATTACTTCTATCGCGGTGCTAAAATTCCGTTGAATGAGGACAAAACTAAAGTAGTGTCAATTTCTCCAAAATCGGGAAATGTAACACTTAATCCATCTAATGGACTTACGCTTGTAAATACCATATCGGACAAGCGCAGTCATATCAATGTGTATGAACTTGCCTCATCCACAACAGTAAGCAGAACATTATCTACCAGTTCATCGACATCAGTCAGCGTAATGCCATGTTACAAGGCTGAAAACGGTAATATTTTAATTCCCAATGGGTATATCAATGTTAAGATGAAATCAACCGATGATTATCCATCGCTTCAGACAATAGCACAACAGAAAGGATGTGAAATTGTTGAACAAAATCCCTTTATGCCTTTGTGGTACAATCTGAGAGTAAAGGAAGCTTCTGGACGCAATTCGGTTGACATTGCCAATTCTATTTACGAGACAGGAAAGTTTGCATCTGCTTTTCCAAGTTTTTCGTTTGAAGCAATTGAAATCTCATACGATTCAGATGTGCATGAACAGTGGGGACTATATAATTCACTATATGAAGGACTTGACATCTCATTAAGTCAGGCCTGGAGCTATTCCACAGGCCGAGGAATTAAAGTTGCAATAGTTGATCAAGGCATTGATCTACTGCATCAGGATCTAAGAGATAACATCTACAATCAAAGCTACGATACAGAGACAAATACTTCGCCAAGTATATTGTACGATTTTCACGGTACTCATTGTGCTGGTATTGTCGCTGCTATACGAAACAATGGAATACAAATTGTCGGAGTAGCGCCAGATGCCAAACTTATGTCGGTAAGCAATAGCTTACATTTATCTGTCAATTTGGAGTCAAATCTGGCCAATGGTATAAATTGGGCATGGCAACATGGAGCTGATATTATTTCCTGTTCATGGTGGTGTAATAAAAACGACCTTATAGCGGATGCAATTGATAATGCTGTCAATAAAGGGCGAGAAGGGAAAGGTTGCATATTTGTAAAGTCTGCAGGCAATACGTTTGGACCGATTTCTTATCCAGGAGATTACAGTCAAGATGTATTAGCAGTTGCAAATATGACTATTAATGGTTCGTTATCTCCAAGTTCTGCTTATGGTTCTAATCTGTTTGTGACTGCTCCAGGTACAGACATACTGTCTACAATTCCTGATAATAAGGTGCTCAAAAAAACCGGAACTTCAATGGCTTGTCCTCATGTTGCTGGCTTGGCTGCTCTAATTCTTGAACGAAATCCTTCTCTGACAGCTAAAAAGGTACGTGAAATTATTGCAAAAAACACAAAAAAGGTTGGAAATATTCCATATGGAATTAACAAAATATATGGATCGTGGAATGAACATTATGGTTATGGCCTTATAGACGCTTATCAAGCAGTCATAAATACTCCACGTCAATAAGCAAATTTGATTTATGAGGGCGTGTAACCTGTAATTTACACTATCAATTCAATTCAAATAATTCAAAATCTGAGGCGAAGCCGAGAATAATTCACAGCTCGGCTTTGCCGCTTGCCTAAGCAAGAACTCAAAATTCCAAACTCCTAATTCGGGTGCAACCCGTTTGTATAATCTTTGTTAAAAGAACAGCTTCCCGCTTACACTCTATACATAATTTCATTAAATTCGTGATATGTAAAGCCTAAACCATACCTTATGAAAAAAGCGGTTGACATTTTCATGTATATATTGTTGGGATTATCATTTTGTTCGATGATAATCAGCTGGGTCGTGGCAATTGAAAGCCAAATACAAGATGCCTTACGAACGAATATTCGATGAGAAGAAAAAAATTAGTCTATTGATAGCGTTGTTGGTACAGTGCTCAGTACTGAGATGCAACTTTTATTTAAAGCTAATGGCTGTTATCCCACACTTTTTTACTAATTTTGCAAATTAAAAGAAACATAACACATAACACACAATATGGAATTAGCATCAAAGTATGATCCACAAGCAGTGGAATCGAAATGGTACCAGTACTGGCTGGACAACAAGCTGTTCAGCAGCAAGCCGGACGGACGTCAGCCTTACACAATAGTAATACCCCCGCCAAACGTAACGGGTGTGCTACACATGGGCCACATGCTCAACAATACTATACAGGACATTCTCGTGCGTCGTGCTCGCATGGAGGGCAAGAACGCATGCTGGGTGCCGGGCACAGACCATGCTTCCATCGCTACCGAGGCTAAGGTGGTGAACCGCCTCGCTGAGCAGGGCATCAAGAAGCGCGACCTTACACGCGAGCAGTTCCTCGAGCACGCCTGGAACTGGACCAACGAGCACGGTGGCATCATCCTCAAGCAGCTCCGTCGTCTCGGTGCCAGCTGCGACTGGGACCGCACATCGTTCACTATGGACGAGAAGCGTTCGGAGAGCGTGCTCAAGGTATTCGTTGACCTCTACAAGAAGGGACTAATCTATCGCGGACTCCGCATGGTGAACTGGGACCCGAAGGCACAGACCGTGCTCTCTACAGAGGAGGTTATCTATCGCGACGAGAAGAGCCATCTCTTCAACCTGCGCTATTACGTGGCTGACGCCGACACCAACCCCGTTGTACCTACCGGTTGCGAGGGCGAGGTGCTTCATCAGGACGCTGACGGACGCTACTACGCTGTCGTAGCCACAACCCGTCCTGAGACCATCATGGGCGACACTGCTATGTGTATCAACCCGAAGGACCCGAAGAACCAGTGGCTCCGCGGTCATAAGGTAATCGTGCCGCTCGTAGGCCGCGTCATCCCCGTTATCGAGGACCGCTACGTAGACATCGAGTTCGGTACGGGCTGTCTGAAGGTTACTCCTGCACACGACGTCAACGACTACGCTCTCGGCAAGACTCACAACCTCGAGACCATCGACATCTTCAATCCTGACGGCACCATCTCAGAGGCAGCTGGCATGTACGTAGGCATGGACCGCATGGATGTGCGCAAACAGATTGTTGAAGACCTGAAGGCTGCCGGCCTGATGGAGAAGATTGAGGACTACGACAACAAGGTGGGCTATTCGGAGCGCAATCAGGACACAGCCGTAGAGCCGCGCCTCTGCAAGCAGTGGTTCCTTTCTATGCAGCACTTCGCTGACATCGCTCTGCCTCCAGTACTCGAGGGCAAGATTAAGTTCCACCCGACAAAATACGTCACCACATACCGTAACTGGCTGGAGAACATCCAGGACTGGTGTATCTCACGTCAGCTCTGGTGGGGACACCGCATCCCGGCTTACTTCCTCCCCACTGCCGAGGGCGAAGAAGAGAAGTTCGTCGTAGCGCTCACAAAGGAAGAGGCTCTTGAGGAGGCTCGCAAGATGGAGGGCTATGAGAACATCACAGCCGACCAGCTCGTTCACGATGAGGACGCTCTCGACACATGGTTCTCTTCATGGCTCTGGCCTATCTCGCTGTTCGACGGCATCAACAATCCTGGCAACGAGGAGATAAAGTACTATTATCCGACAAGCGACCTCGTAACCGGTCCGGACATCATCTTCTTCTGGGTGGCCCGTATGATTATGGCTGGCGAGGAGTATATGAAGGACGTGCCTTTCCGCAATGTTTACTTCACAGGTATCGTTCGCGACAAGTTGGGCCGCAAGATGTCGAAGAGTCTTGGCAATTCGCCCGACCCGATTGCCCTTATCGAGAAGTATGGCGCCGACGGCGTGCGTATGGGTATGATGCTCTCGGCTCCCGCCGGCAACGACATCCTCTTCGACGAGAGCCTCTGCGAGCAGGGACGCAACTTCAACAACAAGATATGGAATGCCTTCCGCCTTGTCAAGGGCTGGCAGGTGGCTGAAGGTGAGCAGCCTGAGGCCAACGCCATCGCAGCAAAGTGGTTTGAGGCCAAGCTGAAGCAGACCAACGAGGAGGTGAACGACCTCTTCTCGAAGTATCGTCTGTCAGAGGCGCTGATGGCAGTATACAAGCTGTTCTGGGACGAGTTCTCAAGCTGGTATCTTGAGATGGTGAAGCCGGCATACGGACAGCCAATCGACGCCACATCATACAATCAGACTCTCGCCTTCTTTGAGAATCTCCTGAAGATGCTCCATCCGTTTATGCCGTTCATCACCGAGGAACTCTGGCAGCACATCTACGACCGCAAGGACGGCGAGTCGATCATGCGTGCCGAGCTGAAGCTGGACGCTCCCACAGAGGAAGACAACGCCCTTGCTGCAGCCATTGAGAACGTTAAGCAGATTGTAGCTGGCGTGCGTACAGTACGCAACCAGAAAAACATCCCCAACAAGGACGCACTCACACTGCAGGCTGTAGGAAAGAACGCATACGAGGACTTTGCGGCTGTAATCACAAAGATGGCAAATCTCTCTGCCATCAACGTAGTAGCAGAAAAGGACGCCACAGCTGCCGCCTTCATGGTAGGCACAGACGAGTTTGCAGTACCCCTCGGCGACATGATTGACGTGGAGGCAGAGATAGCAAAGCAGGAGGCACAGCTCAAGCACCTCGAAGGTTTCCTCGCCGGTGTGAAGAAGAAGCTCTCTAACGAGAAGTTCGTGGCACACGCTCCGGAGGCTGTCGTAGCTATGGAGCGCAAGAAGCAGAGCGACTCGGAAGAGAAGATTGCTGCCTTGAAGGAGTCTATCGCGGCTCTGAAGGGAAAGTAAGCAAGAGTCTTTAAAGAGAAGACTAAACTGACATTCAGAATAACAAAAACAATATGGAGGGTGCTGCAGGACGGCGGAAACAACGCAGACCTGTAACACCCTCCATGCTTTTTTACAGACTATATGAAAAAACTATTATCAGCCATTCTCATTGCCATAGCTGTCATTACGATGGCATCGTGCGGAAAGGCAGAAAACTCCGACAACCCCAAGCCTCCCGTAACGGCAGAGAAAACCATCTTCGTCTTCATGCCATACAGCGGAAATTCAGGAAGCCTCTACTATAACTTCCTCACCAACATCGGGGATATGGAGAGAGCCATAGCGGAAAACGGCGGTCTCGGCAACACACACCTTATCGTATTCATTGCCAAGAACGGCAATGTGGGCAATCTTATCAACATCACTTACAACGGAAAAAGATGCGTGCGAGACACCGTTGCCACATACACATCCCCGACATATCTCACCACAGAGGGACGCACTGCCCTGCTGGGACAGGTGAAGGTGTATGCCCCTGCCAAGACATACGCCATGATTGTGGGATGCCACGGAGAGGGATGGTTGCCGTCTAACGGAAAGAAGAACGTTGCCACAAGATTCTTCGGAGGAACATCACCAGAATACCAGATAGAGATACCCGACTTTGCAAAGTCGATAACCAATGCAGGAATGAAGATGCAGTTTATACTCTTTGACGACTGCTATCTCTCTACCATAGAAGTGGCGTACGATCTTCGCACCGTTACTGACCACGTGATAGCGTCCACATCGGAGATTATGGCATACGGCATGCCTTATCAGAACATCTTCAAATATCTGATGCAGCCGCAGCCCGACTATAAGAGTGTATGCACGGAATTTCATGATTTCTACTCGAAGTACGACATGCCATACGGTGCAATCGGCGTGACAGACTGCGCCTACATTGACCAGATAGCAGCTCTCATGAAGAACATCAATGCGCTCCACACCATTGACGATGCCGACATAGACAAGATTCAGGACCTCGACGCAGACCACTTCACCCCAACAGTCTATTACGACTTCGGCGACTACGTGAAGCATCTGTGCGCAGATGACGAGACAAGCCTCACCGAATTCAACACGCTACTCAGTCAGCTCGTGCCCTATAAGGCTTGCACGGAAAAGATTTACTCTTACACTGGAAGAAAAGCCATAGCCGTAAACGCTTTCTCCGGCATGACCACCTCAGACCCGTCAAAGCACGAACGCGTGGTGGAGACAAAGAAACAGACGGCTTGGTGGAAAGCCACACACTGAAACGTGTGAAGCGGAAACAATAAAAACGACAACATAGAAAAAGGTTGACAATCTCTGAACAATTAAAATCCTGTCCAGCAAGATTGTCAACCTTTTTCTTTATTATCTTATCCTATTATCTTTAACGCATTCAATAAAACTAAATGACATTAACTTCCGGATGAATACAAATGCCGAACTTAGCCTTGACGTCTTCTATTATGCGCTTATAAAGACAGACAACGTCATTGCCTGTTGCACCTCCCTTATTGACGAGGACAAGAGCCTGACGGTCATGCACTCCGGCACGTCCCAACGAACGTCCCTTCCATCCGCATTGCTCTATCATCCATCCTGCAGGAATCTTAACGCCGGCTTCACCCATATCGTAATGCGGCATCCCGGGATATTGCGCTGCCAAACGTTCGTAAACGTCGCGAGCAACAACCGGATTCATAAAGAAGCTGCCTGCATTGCCCGTCACACGCGGGTCTGGCAATTTTGCCTTGCGAATCTTCACAATGGTCTGGCGCAGCTGGCTGGCTGTAGGCACGGCAATGCCCTCTGCCTCAAGCGAGGAACGGATGTTGCCATAGTCGAGGTCGGGAGTGAATGAGGAAGAAAGACGATAAGTGACGTAGGTGACCAGATAGCGGTTCTTCCATTCGTGCTTGAAACGGCTGTCACGATAAGCATAGCGACATTCCTCGTTGGAGAACTCAACGACGCGTCCTGTGGCTATCTCAACAGCCTCCACCTTATATATAAGGTCCTTCGCCTCCACGCCATAGGCTCCGATGTTCTGCACAGCACTCGCACCGACCTCTCCCGGGATGAGCGACAGATTCTCCGAACCATACCACCCTTTCTCCACGCAATATGCCACAATGTCGTCCCAAGTCTCGCCGGAACCGCAACGAAGCATGATGTTGCCGTCTGCTTGCGGAGTGGCCTCACGTCCCATTATGGCAGAATGAAGCACGATGCCAGAGAAGTCGCGTGTGAGCAAAAGATTGCTACCCTCGCCTACTATGAGGAGAGGAAGGTCGGCATCACGCACAATGCCAGCAGCAGCCTGCGCCTCTTCAATGGTGGAGAACTCAATAAAGCGATGGCATCTTGCTTCGATGCCGAAGGTGTTGTGAGCCAAGAGGCTATGATCAAGGAAGTCTTTCATCATCACATTAAAAGTTTCATTAGTTTCCAATGTCCACCCTTACGGCGGAACGTCAGCTCGGTCTCAAGACCGTTGGCAATGCCACGGATAACAAAAATCTTCTGATTGCTCTCCGTATAGCGTTGTCCGTAAATAATGTTGTAAATGGTGCCGGATGGCAATTCCGGCGCGAACGACAGCCACTGCTCAGGCGCAAGTATGCCCGACATGCTGCTGAAGTCGTCGTCAGGATTAGGTCCGGTAAAGTCAAGAGGGTCGTTTATGCTTCTCACCTGGAAAGCCGTATCGCAGACAAACTTATGGTAGAAAGAAAGGAAAGAGGCATTCTTGCTGGACTTCAGACTTGTCTTTACAATGGAGGTCATCTTCCATTCGCCACGGATACGATTGAATACATATCCCTTGACATAACGGCGCGGCAGATTGATACGCTCCACCACGACATGATTGATGGTGGTGTCCTTCACGACATTCATCTGCTTCATGTTGTCGAAAATAAGCGTGTAGAAATCCTGATGCATGAAGAAGTGGTCCATCTTCCAGCGTTTCTTGGGCAGAAACGTAGTGTCCTTACCCGCAATGACGGGCAAGGGGAAAACGATTCGCTTCATCTGAAGCTTTCTGTTGGCGGCGAAATTGAAGAAGAAATCGTCGAACAACTCGTCTGCAGCCGATGGCATCGGAGTCTCCGCGATAATCTGGTCGAGAGTGTCTGCAGCCGTCGTGTCAGAAATGGCACTGATGCTGTCGGAGTCAACTGGCTCAGGTTTCTTACCCGAACAACCTACAGAAGAAAAACATACCATGCCGACGAAAACGCCCAGCACAATAAACACAATTACTTTTTTCATACTATATTGTAGGACATTAGCCTACCCCTCAAATTTTGACTGCAAAAGTACAACTTTATTTCGATATAGTTCTTTTTTAAATCAAAAAATATTACCTTTGCATTGTTTTTTAACGAGCCACTGTCGGCGCATACAATTTAAAGGCGGTGACACGCATAAAACATACAAGAACATACATTAAAAAATACTTTATTTTTCAAGATATGATTTTAGAAAAGATAGATCAGCTTCTCAAAGAAGTGAGCAATCTCCAGGCGAGCAACGCCGAAGAGATAGAACAGCTCCGACTGAAGTATCTCAGCAAGAAAGGTGAAATCACAGCGCTTATGGCTGACTTCCGTAACGTTGCTGCAGACCAGAAGAAGGCTGTCGGAATAAAGATCAATGAGCTCAAGCAGCTCGCATTGCAGAAAATCAACGAGCTAAAGGAGCAGAACGCAGAGGCAGAGGAGTCGTCTGACGACTTCGACCTTACATGCTCAGCTTACCCGATACAGCTTGGCACACGCCATCCGCTCACTATCGTAAAGAATCAGATCATCGACATCTTCCAGCGCATGGGCTTCACCCTCGCCGAGGGACCGGAGATTGACGACGACCTTCATGTCTTCACAAAGCTGAACTTCGCCGCTGACCATCCCGCACGCGACATGCAGGACACGTTCTTCATTGAGCAGAGCGGCTTGGATGTCACAAAGAACATCCTCCTTCGCTCACACACCTCCAACGACCAGAGCCGCATCATGGAGCACCAGGAACCGCCCATCCGCGTAATCTGCCCGGGTCGTGTATATCGTAACGAGGCCATCTCTGCACGCGCCCACTGCTTCTTCCATCAGCTCGAAGGTCTGTACGTCGACAAGAACGTATCGTTCACCGACCTAAAGCAGGTGTTGCTGACATTCGCACGCGAGCTTTTCGGTCCTGACACAAAGATCCGTCTGCGTCCAAGCTACTTCCCCTTCACAGAGCCAAGCGCTGAGATGGACATCTCATGCCACATCTGCGGCGGCAAGGGCTGCGGCTTCTGTAAGCACACCGGATGGGTGGAGATTCTCGGTTGCGGTATGGTGGACCCGAACGTCCTCGAGGCTTGCGGCATAGACAGCAAGGTATACACAGGCTACGCTTTCGGCCTCGGCATTGAGCGTATCACCAACCTGAAGTATCGTGTGGCTGACCTCCGTATGTTCTCTGAGAACGACACACGCTTCCTCGACGAGTTTGTGTCAGCCGAATAAGACACATCATCTTAAGACAATACATTCATCCTACTTTAGGGTTAAGACAATACATTTAGAAAGCTTTACTGCAAGATTCCAAGGGCAAGACACCCGGCAATCTACAGTAAAGCTTTTTTTATTATTTATTTTATTAATGATGTGTAGAATGTAATTGTATAGAAAATTTATTACCTTTGCATTGTTATACTATAGAAACGCAATTGTAAAACTAATAAACGATATAACCCTTCATATGCAACCACTATTCATCGCCGGTCCATGCGTCATCGAATCGCAGGAGCTGCTCAACACCGTCGCCGAAGAAATTGTGCGCATCAATGCCAAGCTCGGCACCGACATCATATTCAAGGCCTCCTTCGATAAGGCCAACCGCACATCCATCCACTCATTCCGCGGTCCGGGACTCGACAAAGGACTGCAGATGCTCGCAGACATTAAGGAGCGCTACGGACTGCGCGTCCTTACGGACATACACGAGAGCTATCAGGCTGAACCTGCCGGCGAGGTGTGTGACGTGCTGCAGATTCCTGCTTTCCTCTGTCGACAAACCGACCTGCTCGTTGCCGCTGCCAAGACAGGAAAGACCGTTAACATAAAGAAAGCACAGTTTCTCAGCGGTATGGACATGCGTTATCCGGTGGAGAAAGCCATGGAAGCCGGAGCAAAGGAGGTGTGGCTCACCGAACGCGGCAACATGTACGGATATAACAACCTCGTGGTGGACTTCAGAAACATCGCAGATATGCTCGACATCACGCCATGCGTGGTGATGGACTGCACACACAGCGTGCAGCGACCGGGAGCTGGCGGAGGCAAGACATCCGGCGACCGCCGCTTCGTGCCGTCAATGGCATTGGCAGCAAAGGCATTCGGTGCCAACGGCTATTTCTTTGAGGTGCATCCCGACCCTGACCATGCGCTTAGCGACGGACCCAACATGCTCTTCCTCGACAAGCTGGAAGGACTGGTGGAAAAGCTTCTTGAATAGAATCTCACTAAATCAGATTCCAAACCGGATTCAAATAAAACGACAAACAATAAAATAATCAACATGAACGATATAGCTTCAGAACGACTAAAGCATGTGAACGAATATGCCGCCCATTGCATAAAAGACGAGGCAGAAGCAATGCTCAATCTCATACCACGACTGGACGAGAACTTCGAGAAAGCAGTGGAACTGATGTTCAACTGCCACGGAAAGGTAATCGTTACGGGCGTTGGAAAGAGCGGACATATCGGAGCCAAGATAGCAGCCACGCTTTCCAGCACGGGCACGCCGTCCTTCTTCATCAACCCCCTCGACGTATATCACGGCGACCTTGGCGTTATGACCAAGGACGACGTCGTTCTTGCCATCAGCAATTCTGGTCAGACAGACGAGTTGCTGAGATTCATCCCCATGGTGCTGCACATGCAAATCCCCATCATCGGCATGAGCGGCAATCCTGATTCGCTCCTTGCAAAATACAGCACAGCGCATATCAATGTGCGTGTGGAGAAGGAAGCCTGCCCGCTCAACCTCGCCCCGACAAGCAGCACAACGGCTACTCTCGCTATGGGCGACGCACTTGCGGTGGCGCTGATGAAGGTGCGCGACTTCAAGCCGCGCGACTTCGCACAGTTCCATCCCGGCGGATCACTCGGCAAGCGACTCCTTACAACGGCTGAAGACGTGATGCGATCAGACGACCTACCCGTACTTACACGCGACATGAATCTCGGCGATGCCATCATTCTCGTCAGCAAAGGAAAGCTCGGACTGGGCGTGGCTATGGAAGACAACCGCGTGGTAGGACTTATAACGGACGGCGACATCCGACGAGCCATGGAGAAATGGAAAGAGCATTTCTTCGTCAAGCACGTGGAGGACATCATGACCACAACGCCTAAGATGGTGCTTCCGACTACTAAGATCAGCGAGATACAAAAGATAATGAACAAATATAAAATCCACTCTGTACTTGTCGTAGACGACAAGCAACACTTACTCGGAGTGGTAGACCATTACCGTTGCATGGTATAAAAAAATACGTTGCAAGGTATAAAGAAAGCAAAAGCAAGAATGACATTCAGGACATTAATCGTAACCATTATCGCCAACTTCTGCCTCCTCTCCGCAGCCGACGCCCAGAGAAGCGACTCAACCATCGTAAGACAGCTGCGTGAAGAAGGCATCCGATTCTCTGACAACAACAGCGTGACGCTGCTTATGAGCGGGCAGGAGAAGTTCGACGACATGTTCTGCGCAATAAGACAAGCACGCAGCAGCGTGCACCTCGAATACTTCAATTTCAGAAACGACTCGATAGCCTCCCTACTCTTCGACCTGCTTGCAGAGAAAGCGAAGGAAGGCGTGGAAGTTCGTGCCCTCTTCGACGGATTCGGGAACGACTCTAACAACCAGCCGCTTCTCAAGAAGCACATAAAGGCAATACGCAAGCGTGGCATCGAGATTCATGAATTCGACCCCATACGCTTCCCTTGGATTAATCATGTGCTTCATCGCGACCACCGTAAGATTGTGGTAATAGACGGACAGATAGCCTTTACGGGAGGTATGAACGTGGCAGACTATTACATAAACGGAACGCCACAGGTGGGAGAATGGCGCGACATGCACTGCCGCATTGACGGCGACGAGGTGAACACGCTGCAGGCCATCTTTCTCAGAATATGGAACAAGACGGCACGACAAAACGTTCACGGAGCTAAATACTTCCGAGGCATACGCGGAGGCTATTATTTCCACGACCTCAAGCCTGACACCTGCTGCACAGCGGGACACAAGATGGTGGGCATTATCAATCGCGAACCGCGTACATCCAACAAGATCATACGCCAGTTCTACTTCAATGCCATCAACGATGCCAAGGACAGCATAAAGCTCGTCAACCCCTACCTCACCCTAACCGGCAAGCTAAAACGCGCTCTTAAGCGTGCCGTAAAGCGCGGCGTAAAGGTGGAGGTGATGGTATCGGCAAAGAGCGACATCCCATTGACGCCCGACTGCGTGTTCTACAACGTACACAAGCTGATGAAGCACGGCGTGGACGTATATATTTACGAACCGGGATTCCATCACACTAAGATAATAATGGTGGACGGACTGTTCTGCACAGTGGGCAGCGCAAACCTAAATTCACGCAGCCTGCGCTTCGATTATGAGGAGAACGCCGTAATCATCGACCCCTGCACAACGGCAGAACTGTCGCACATGTTCGACCACGACAAGACGCGCAGCTTTAAACTTACACCAGAAAAGTGGAAAGAATTCCGCACTGGATGGCAGAAGTTCGTAGGATGGTTCGCCCATTTCCTCGCTCCAGTGCTGTAGTAGAAATCAGCCTAAAGCATACAAAAAAGCGGTATAGGAACTCAATAGCAAGATTCCTATACCGCTTTTTTTATATGTCTAAACAGACAATACAATAGTTATATCTCATTCACATCCACAAGACCGTGCATAACGGCGTATATTGTCAGGGCAGACACTGAATGAATGCCGAGCTTTGCCATCACATTCTTGCGATGCGACACCACGGTGGGCAGACTGAGATTTAGACGTTCGGCTATTTCCTTGTTGATGTTTCCCTTCACCACCAGCGCCATCACTTCCATTTCACGCGCCGACAGCGGACACGCCATGCTTCGGTCGTCTGCCGTTGGTGCATCTTCTTTCAGCACAGACGGAAGATTCTTTCCATGTGCATGGGCGTGCTGTTCGAGCATGAGCAGCGAACGGAGCAGCCGCTTCTCTGACTGACTCACGCATATAGTGTGGAACGAACCTACGGACGCGTCCTCATCGGCAAGCGAATTGACGAGGACAATGGTCTTGTGGCGCTGCGCCTGAAAGAAAGCCATATGCGAAAGGACAATACGAACGTCCACAAAGAAATGGAAATAACGCTCGGGATGATTTGCCTCAAGTTCTGCAAACGACCCGTAAGCGTCTAAGGTGATTTTAGGCATCACCGACTCTAATAAATGCGTCAACCCCAACACGGCGAGCGTGTTGGGGTCGATGATTGCTATACTTGGTTTGTGAATTATCTCACTCATTGCCAAAGTTCATGTTTTCTTACACTCTTATTTCTTCCAGAAACGCGACGTGATATCCGTAAAGTCATCACCAACGGCACGCTTGTAGAGGCGTTGGTTGGTGGTGCGCTCCTTGAGACATCCGAGATGCTCGATGTACGGACCGAGCTTGATGTAGTCGAAGTCGCGCTTGCGTATTGACTTCGGGAAAGTCTGCCGACCGCTATACCAAGCCACCTTCAGTCCTTCATGCTCACGATGCAGATACTGCGCCAGCTGGCTGACATACTTCGGGTCAGCGTCGCCACCCATAAAGCAGATGCACGTAATGTCGCCGCCATACTGTCTCATAAACTTATCGAGCACCATTGGTGTAAGCGGTTCGCCGATGTTCTCCCACAGATACTGGCTGTGACAGCCCGGACAGCGGCATGGACATCCCGTGATGTTGATGGACAATGTCACCTCATCCGGGATTTCCTGAAAGACAATTCCTGTATTGAGATAATTAAGCATAATTACTATATTATAAATGTTAGGGGTTTCTGACTCTTAGTCCTGCAGCGACTGATTGGCTCCTGCATAAAAACGACGCTTTGCCTCCTGCTGACGAGCCTGCGAGAAGTTGCTTACGCGCTTCAGATAGCCGATGATACGTGTCATATAGTCGACATTCTCGCTGCCGCAATGCGGACACTTCTTCAGGTAACGCTTGTCAATATGACCACAATCGTTGCAGATAGTGTTGGGGATATTGAACGTGAAGTAGTTGCATCCCTCCTTCGCCGCTACGCGCAGAAGCTGACGATACTGAGCTTTTGAGAGATGTTCCTCAAGGTTCATGTGCAACGCTGAGCCACCTGTAAGGTGCTCGATGTAAGGAGCGCCATGCATCTTAAACTTGTCCACGATATTCAATGAGTCGTCCTCCACTACATAGAAGTAGCTGTTATAGCAGTCGCGCGGAACGAAATAGCCGTCCTCGCGGTCCCACTTGGCGTGCTTCACGCCCACGTTCTCGGCAGGAATCATCTCGCAGTTGAACATCACTTCCTTAGTGCGATACTGCTTATTGAACTTCTCCACCAGTCCGAGCACCTTCTGCACGAAGTGGAGATAGTCGGGATTGTCGCTTATCTTCAAGCCCATAAACTCGGCAGCCTCAACCAGACCGTTCACGCCGATGGTGAGATACTGACGGCTCATATTGATGTATCCGGCATCAAAGAGCGGCAACATGCCCTGCTTCTGCAGTTCCTTGAGGTTTTCGTTGTAAGCCAACTGCACCTTGTGGCAGAGGTCGATAACCTCTGAAAGATAGTCAGCATAGTCGAGTCCGTTCTTCACGGCGTACTGTATGCAGCGGTTCAGGTTGATGGTGAGCACGCTCTTCGATCCTGTTGAAACGCCACCAGCTCCGAGCGTATAGCTGAAGCCGTTGTCCTGAATCTCGTTGCGCAGACGGCAGCACGAGCTGAGCGAATCAGCGTTGTCGCTCATGTATGTGAAGAAAGAGTGACCCTCAGAGTACATCTCCGCTGTGAAGTCGCCCCACTCCTTGTCAATGACATCGCCGTCCTTGGTGAGGAGCGCCATTGTCTCCACGGGGAAAGTCAGCACGGTCTTGGTGCGTTCCTTGTTAAACCACTTCATGAAGCGCTTCTGCAACCATGAGAGACCGTTCCAGTCGGGCTTCGATCCGTCGGGGAACATAAAGTCGCCGAAGAGACTCTCGAAGTATGGTTTGTCATAATAAGCCACGTTCCAGAACACAGCCTGATAATTGCGTGCGCCGGTAGGCTGGTTGATGGAATAGACAATCTGCTCGAAGCAGTCTGTGATGATCTTGTCAATGGTGCGCTGCTTAACGGAAAGGTCCACCACCTTGTCGGCTTCCTTCCAGTAGTCGATGCCATATTCCTTACCGATGAAGTAGTTAAGGTACATAAGGAACTCCGGTGTGGCACATGCGCCACTAAGCATACTTGACACCATGAACACCATATTGACGAAGCCTCCACAGAACGACTTGAGATTGGTCGGAGCAGTAGAGTTGCCGCCGATAGGACCAGTGCCTTTCATAAGCCACGGATACATCGTAATGGATGCGCAGTAGTTGGCAAGCGATGTCTCGTCGTTCTTATATATAAAGTGGTGGTTGAGCTTGTCGATATACTCTTCTGCCACGTCCTTTCCGAACATCTGCTTGATACGGTCGACGAGCAGACGGCGGTTCAGACGGATGAAGCTTGCCTTGGGTAATTCTCCGATAAGAGTTGCGATGTTTTTGTGCTCCACGTTTGCATTTGCGTCAAACTTTGAACCAGTGGCAGCATTCGATGCCTTGCAATAATCTGTAAGGAACTTAAGCTTCTCCAACGTCTCGCGATCCTCGTTGTGACGCTGACGATAGAGCATGAAAGACTTAGCTACCTTATAATAACCCTCACGCATAAGAGCCTCCTCCACCTGGTTCTGAATATCCTCTACGGTGATACCCTCAGAAATGCTTAAGTGACTGAGAATCTTAGAGACAGCATTCAAGTCGACGTCTTCACCGACCGACTGGAATGCCTTAATTATGGCGTTCATTATCTTGTCCAAAGAAAACCTATCGTGAGATCCATCACGCTTGGTAATTATAAAATCTTTCATATCGCTTAGTTTAATATTTTTAGTAAATTCTATTATGTCGCAGTCTTAAAAAGTTACCCTTTTTGGAAAACTTTTTCAATTCGAAGTTTCCAAAAGTTGTCCGTTTTGGAAAACTTTTCGGATAATCATTGCCGCAAAAGTTTCGGCTTTCATCTCCTCGAAACGTTTGCAAAGATACTATAAAAAAGTGACTCCTGTACCTATTGGACATAAAAAAAGCGGAAAAATTTTCCGCCTTAAAACTTGTTAAAAGAATGCCGATTTTATAGCTTCACCGTAGAGATATCCACGAGGTTGTTAACTATTGCGTAAATGGTAAGCCCTGCCGGGCTGTGTATCTGCAACTTACGCGCAATGTTACGTCTGTGGGTGATAACCGTATTGACGGCAATGCACAGATGATCGGCTATTTCCTTGTTGGTCATACCCTGCACGAGCGCCACAATGACGTCCTTTTCGCGCTCGCCGAGAGCCTCCGTTCCTTCCTGATTCTTGCTTATCATATTGGATATCTTGGCTGTCACGTCGCTCTGCTTCGATTTCTGTTCCAGTCGTCTTACAGCAGGAATAAATATGTTGTCCTCCACCTGAGCGTGCAGCGCAAGCCATTCCTCATTATTATATATATCATAAAGAGTGGCTGAGAGCTGATTGTTACGCAGCCCGTCGCTGGGCAGATACTTGATGATGATACTCTTCAGCTCGCGCAGCTTCGTGCTTTCCTGGCTGTGATGCTTCGAGTACATATCAATCTCGAAGCTTCCAGCCACCTTACCTTCGAGCAGTGCCTCCACATACGGATAGACGTTACGCTCCTCATACTTCATGTGCGTAGTGACGGAACGGGCGTATTCGTCATACAGTTTCATTATAAGCTTGGCAAGGCTGTCGTTCTCGTCAAGGGCGTCCATAAGCTCGCGGCGGATGAACGGCAGCTGGAATTCTATGTAGTAAGCATGGCTTGCTCTGAGATACTGCAGGAGCGTAGGCACTGATAATTTAGAGACATCCTCAAGGTAGCTGTTTCCGTTAATGGTGAAATTCACAACCGCAAGGAACGTATATGTGTCCACTTTCTGCTCCTCGCACACCTGCTTTACGGTCTTATCGCCGAAGCCGAGACTTATGCCGAAGCTTCCAAGGCTCTGCAGCAGGTTATAGTTGTCCCTGATAAGAGAAATCATCTTGTCATCGGGCTCGTACATTTTCTGATGCTTCATATTTGAGTTGCTTATACCTAATTGTGACTAATTGCGAAGGACGAAAGCCAAAATTCGCTTACCTTTTGTCACATTAATTATTATTACGGCTGCAAAATAACAAAAAAAATACGAAATTACCAATCACTATATGTAGGTATTTTCCGTGATAACGTGTTTTTAAATGCTTCTCATTACCTAAATATGGTCAAATATCCCAACTTTCGACAATAACGAAAACGCCAAAACAACCATTAAGGAATTTTACCAAAAATTGGGTATTGTCTGCCTTTGCAGATATAAATACCTTTGCAGACGAAATTAAGCACCAAGACAACATTTCATTAAGGACACTTTGTGTTAATATTTCCACCAGAGAGATAAGCAATAACAACAATATCATAATAACAAAAAAGATGAAGAAATCTAAGATTCTTTCAATGACTTGTGCGGCTCTTGCCCTTTCGCCGCTCGCCATGCAGGCACAGACCGTGGCTGCTGACAGCGTCATGCAGCACTCAAAGGGCAACCGTCTTAGCGTAGGCGGATATGGTGAGGTGGCGCTGAGCCGCAACTTCTACAGCGATTCGGGCAACCGATACAGCTCGGCAAGCTCACGCAAGAACGACCCGAGCCACGGGCGCTTCGACATACCGCATGCCGTTATCTATCTTGGTTACGACTTCGGCAAGGGCTGGACGCTCGGTACGGAGATCGAGTTTGAGCACGGCGGCACTGGTTCTGCCATCGAATACGAGGCAGAGGAGTCCATCGAGTTTGAGCAGGAGCAGGAGCGCGGTGGCGAAGTTGAGCTGGAGCAGTTCTGGATTCAGAAGTCGTTCGGACGTTTTGCCAACATTCGTGCAGGTCATATCGTAGTGCCTGTAGGCTTGACCAACGCTTATCACGAGCCACTCAATTTCTTCACCGTTTATCGTCCTGAGGGCGAAAACACCATCCTCCCATGCACATGGCACCAGACAGGCGTTTCGTTCTGGGGACTTTCAGGCGACTTCCGTTATGAGTTGCAGATGATTGCCGGCCTGGACGCATGGCAGTTCTCACGCGATAAATGGATAAATCCCGGCACTACGAAGCCGTTCGAGTTCGAGACAGCCAACAAGTACGGCTTCTCTGCCCGCATTGACAACTACACGCTGCCCGGACTCCGCGTCGGACTGAGCGGATATTACGGCCAGTCAATGCACAACGCCGTGCCTCACGACATGGAGAAGGGCAACAACAAGAAGGTGAAAGGCAACGTGTATCTCGGAGCCATCGACTTCACTTACAACGCCCACAACTGGGTGGCACGAGGCAATGCCGACTATGGCTACGTGAGCGACGCCAATACCATCAGCGCCATGCGCAAGCCCAACACGCAGTATGTCAAGCCGTATCAGACCAATCAGGCGTTCGGATCGCACGCCATCGCCACAAGCATTGAGGTGGGCTACGACGTGTTCTCGCAGATAGCCAAGCTGCGTGCAGACCGTCAGAAGCTGTATGTCTTCGGCCACTTCGAATACTATAACTCTTATCTCGGAGGCTCGAAGGAATACACCTCAAAGAAGATTTTCGCCGGCGGCATCAACTATTACCCAATGCCACAGATATGCGTGAAGGCCGAATACAACTACCGCAAGTTCAAGGCACAGTATAACGACGAGCCAGCCATCAACATTGGCGTGGCTTATCAGGGACAGTTCCTTTAATAAAGAACAACAAGAACCAATCATATAATTTAATAGTAACAAAACGATGAAAAAGATTCAGAAATTCGTGATGGCTTTCCTTCTCGGAGCCATGACACTCGGATTCAGTGCATGTAGTGACGACAACGGAGGCGACGAAACCTTCGAACTGCCCGAAGTAGGACAGGCCACCACAAAGATAAACAGCTCCGACAAGGACATGGAGAAGGTTACAAAGAACTATGTCCAGAACGTAGTGTATCCCACTTATCAGGCTCTTGCCGCCAACGCACGCACTCTCTACAGTGCTTCGCAGACTCTCTATAAGGCTGCAGAGGCTGGCACTATGACACAGAGCCATATTGACGCAGCATGCGAGGCATTCAAGGACACACGTCGTGAGTGGGAGCGCAGCGAGGCATTCCTCTTCGGTTCGGCTTCTGACAACGAGCTCGACCCGCATATCGACTCATGGCCTCTCGACCGTAAAGAGCTGAAGAACGCTCTTACCAGTCAGACTCTCATTGCAGGCTTCAAGGGCGACGACCCTGCAGAGTTCGTATCTAAGAACAACTCAGAATTCCAGTCTGTGCTCGGTTTCCACGGTATGGAGTTCGTGCTCTTCCGTAATGGCAAGAACCGCACAGCAGAAGCTCTCAAAGCTAACGATACAGAAGAGGAAATGACATCCGTAAAGGGCATCGACGAGCTGGCATTCCTCCAGGCTGTAGCCGCTGACGTGAAGAACATCACTGCTCTCCTTGAGTTTACATGGATGGGTAGTGCAGCAAGCAACGAGACAAAGAGCGTACTCAGCAACGCCAGCTACGTGTTCACTTCGCTCCGCTATAACGGACTGGCAGCCAACGGCACAATGTGCTATGGTCAGCATCTGCTCTCACCGTCTGCCACAACAGGTTATCACTCTTGGCAGGGCACAATGAACCAGATATTCATCGGCGGCTGCGACAACATCTGCGCTGAGGTTGCCGACCAGAAGCTGGGTCAGGCTTATCGTGTTGCCACAGGCAATGCCGGCGTAACAGAGGATGGCGAAAGAGAGTCAATTGACTATATCGAGTCGCCATACAGCCACCGTTCGTTCATCGACTATCAGGACAACATCTACTCTATCAAGAACACGCTCTACGGCACTCGTGACGTGAACGCCACATCACCTACCGAGAACTCAATGATGAACCTTCTCAAGAAGATGAACTATTCTGGTCTGAACGATCTGTCTACAGCTCTCAACAACGCCATCCAGACTCTCGAGACTGCCAAGAACAGCGGCAAGTCGTTCGTGGAGGAGCCGGGTGCACAGCGCGTGAAGGACTGCATCGACGCCGTATCTAACCTCAGCGACGAGCTCAAGAAGGCTGCCACTTGGATTAATCTGCAGGACGCTATCTAAAAGAATGAGATATAAACAAAATACATTATGAATAAGAGAATCTATCTTTTCGGATCTATGGCAATGTGCCTGTCGTTGTCATTGGTGTCATGTTCTGACGACGACCCGACACCAGGCGGCAACGGTGCCGATCCTATTGAGGCTGATGCCAAGTACGTAGGTCAGGCAGTCGGCAATTTTGACAAGTCAGAATGGTATCCTGGCGGCGAGCTTGGAACCACAGATAATGTTGCTTCAGGTTGCTACGAGGACGAGACTCCAGCCGTGGAGCAGCAGGGATTGCTTGATGACTTCAACGCTGGAGAGAAATTCTTCGAGCGCCAGTTTACGTCAGCAGCGTCTGGCTTCGGCGGTTTAGGTCCGGCTTCCATTCGTCGTTCATGTCTGGACTGCCATCCCAACTACGGTCATGGCCGTCGTATGGACTCGTTCGTGACTCATTATGGTAACGGCAATGGTTATCTGCTCGCAGTATATCATCCTACCGACGGTGCCAACAGCAACGACGGTGGTTACGTAGCAGAGGTGACCGGCATGCCACAGACTCAGGCTACGGAGCCTTTCAAGGCACCTATTGACGAGAGCCAGATAAAGATGCAGTGGCACCACGTCACAGCCATGGAGAGCGGACTGCCGATGAAGTTCCCTGACGGCGAATCGTATGACCTCATCTATCCTGAGATTTCCATACCGCGTTCTGCCTTCCGCACAACTCCGAATCCTTACGACACAGGTAACAAGGCTGTGGCTGTTCGTGTGGAGTCAACCATCGGCGTGATGGGTACGGGCTTGCTGGACGCCATTACGGAGGACGACATCAAGGCTCAGTATGCCTCAACAGCCAACTATTACAAGAACGTAGCCAAGGTGGCTAACGTCAGCGAATATGTCAATCCTAACTTCTGGGATGCCGATGCCAACGATTTCGCCACCGGCGCATGGTATACAGCCACCGTCGGAGCAGGCAAGACTGCTGACGGAGGTGAGGGAAAAAAGATGGTGAAGCGCTTCACTTACGCTCTGACTCGCGCCACCCTTCAGGACGGACCTGGTGCCAACGCCATCTGGAACATCACCAACGTAACACGTCCGGACCGTCCGAAGCTCTACACCACTACAGCTTGGGCTGACGCTATGGCTGCTGACAAGGAAGTGATAGAGAAAATCAAGAAGGATCCCACATCGCCTTTCTGGGCAGACACCGACGATGCCATCAGCGACAAGGTGAAGAACCTGCTCTCGCCTGGCACCAATCAGTTTGACAACCAGTGGCATAACTTCTCACCGGAGATGTCGGCTGACAAGTTCTATGAGTTTATGGTATGGCACCGCGGACTTGCCATTCCTCGCGCTCGTAACCTCAACGACGCTCGTGTGCAGAGAGGCAAGGAACTGTTCACTCAGATGGGTTGTGCCGCCTGCCACCGTCCGTCATGGAAAACTGGCGATGACAACTACTGGACACCTAACATGATTGCCGACAAGAAGCTGCCGCGCTATAAGCATCAGACCATCTATCCATACTCGGACATGATGCAGCACAAGCTCTACATGATTAACGACATCCACGGATCATGGTGTCGCACCACTCCGCTTTGGGGACGTGGACTGGCAGAGGTCAACGGTTCTGGTGTGGAGCGCTTGCACGACTGCCGCGCACGCAACGAGGTGGAAGCCATCATGTGGCACGCCTACGACAAGCGCAGCCACGCTTACTCGGCAGCCGTGAAGTTCTATAACCTTCCGAAGGCCGATCGTGACGCAGTGGTAATGTTCCTACGCTCCATCTAAGACAACCGATAACAATACGGACTATACGCAAAAAGGGCAAGACAGGTTTCTTTATCTGTCTTGCCCTTTTACTTTTTCTAATTCGTAGTAAGCTTTTATAATGCTTACTTATACTTCTCCTTATATTCATCACCGCGCTTGTCGCCCAGTTCACTTGCCTTGCGGAAGCACTCCATGCCTTCGTCCTTCTTCTTCAAATTGACAAGAGCCACACCCTTTATTATAAGGGCATCGGTGTTTTCAGGTGAAAGACTGAGACAGAGGTCGCTTGACTTCACTGCATCCTCAAGCATGTTCACTCTAAGCTGAAGCGAAGCCATCTCTGCAAGGTAGAACGGAGTGTTCTGACCGCCGATGTAGGCGGCGTGGGCGATGTCGTTAAGAGCCTGCTGATACTGGCGAACCTTAACCTCGCACTGGTAGCGGGCGAAATAGAACTCAGCGTTGGCACGTCCGTACATCAACGTATCGTATACATTATAGTCGGCGATGGCCTTCTTATACTGGCCCAGCTCTGCATTCATCTGACCACGTGCAAGCACGTACGGCGCTGCTGTTGCATCGAGAGGATGATTGCAAGCTGCCACGGCACTGTCTAACAATACCACCACTTCGTCCTTTGAAGCTCCAAGCTGGGTCTTGCATTGAGCAGCCTCAAAGTACACCTCACCTGTGCGCATCGTCGTGGAGGCAAGCTCCGCAAACATGTCGTAAGCCTTGGCATACTCGCCCTTTGAGAAGAGTATCTGTGCCGTACGATGACGATAACCGGGCTGAGGATCCATAGAGTAAGCCTTCTCCGACTCCTCAAGCGCCTTGTCAAGAGTCCATGCCGTGAAGAGAGTGTCGGCAGAATAGAGTATCTTCTGATACATAACGCGCGAATACTCGGCATGTGCCTCTGCCTTGTTGGTGGCTTGGCGCAGAGCTGTCTTCATGTCAGCGTCAGCTCCAGCGTAATCGCCGCGTTCCACCTTGTTCATCGCACGTGTGGCATAGCCGTCCACCTCATGCGGAAATGCCTCCAGATAGTCGTTAACATAACCCTCGTACTTAGCTGAATCGCGCATCTCTGCTGCAAGCATCAACATCAGAAGGGCGTCCTTATGATCTGCGGGCAACTGAAGACGAAGACCCGTCTTGGCAAACATTACGTTGCTGACCGCCATCGGATTGGAGGTCAATTGGGCTGCAAAACGTGCATCAACGGCGTTTGAGCCAAGCGAAGACGACGATGCCTGATAGAGTCCCACCACCTGGCCGGCAGCGTTTACGAACGGACAGCCAGACACACCGGTCTTGGGATTATAAGCAAACACATAGTAAGCATACTTGTCCATGAATGTCTCCTCACGCTCCACTTCAAACTCGTCTGCAATGGTCTTCTTTGCTTCGCTGCGCACAAGCCAAGCCTTTGCGTCTTTCTGCAACGGTGATGTGGCAAGAGCGGCAGGCTGAACCTTATTTGCGCCAACCTTGAAGCGGCAAACATCGTATAGTTCGTTGGCACCGATGAGCTTTGTCACGGGATATGTCTTGCCGTTAAGGGCGGTCACTTCCGCACGTGCTGCATTGGCAAGTGCGCTCCAAGCTCCGACAGCTTCTCCGTCCGCTGACGTAAAGACGCCGTATGACGTAGCCACAACGCCACCATTGGCGTTATAGGCTGTAAGAAGAAATGCAGAACGGCTTGAGTTCTTCACAGCCGAGGGTTGTGCCACCACAGCTGTGAAAGCCGTGACGGCAAGGAAAAATGTAGTTAGTATTGTTCTGATCTTCATCTGTTTCTTTATGTACATAAATATATAGATACATTATAAATATGTGCTGCTATGCTTCAAGCAGCGAACGGGCATTGTCGATGGCTGCTTGCGAGATGTCGCTGCCGCTCAACATCTGCGCTATCTCAGCCACACGCTGCTCGTGTGTAAGGTGAGTCATCGTAGACACCGTGCCTTCTGCTGTCTCTGCCTTCGCCACCTTGTAGTGGTTGGTTCCGGCTGCAGCAATCTGAGGCAAGTGCGTTATGCAGATCACCTGTCTGTGGGCATCGCCCATATCGCGCATAATGTGCGCCATCTGCTCCGCCACTCGTCCGCTGACACCCGTATCAATCTCGTCGAAGATGATGGTTGGCAGTCCGATAGCCTTCGATATCATCGCCTTCAGCGACAGCATCACACGGGCAATCTCGCCTCCCGATGCCACCTGCGACACAGGACTCATCTCTGTGCTGGAGTTGGCACTGAAGAGGAACACCACCTTATCCACACCCGTTGCCGACAGTTCGCCTACGGAGATGTCCACCTTAAAGCGGACCTTCGGGATGCCGAGCGGCACAAGAAGCTTCGATATGTCGTCCTCCACAAGTGCTGCCGCCTTACGACGCAGCGACGTGAGGACATCAGCTTTCTTATGACAGACCTCACGCAGAGCCTCCACACGCTCCTCAAGGGCATGCAGTTCCTCGTCACCATTGTCTATGTTGGAGAGCAAAGCGTCAATGTCAGCAAGCTTTTCGAGCAGCTGGCTGTTATTCGACACGTGGTATTTCTGCTGCAATGAATAGATGGTGTCCAGGCGCGACGTCACTTCGTCCATCAAAGCTGGGTCGAACTCCACGTCGTCCATCCTTGCCGCCACGTCCTGCGAAATGTCCTTCATCTCAATGAAGCAGTTGTCAAGACGTTCCGCCAGGCTGCGTGCTTCGGGGAAAACATCCTCTATGCCGTGCAGTTGCGACGCTATTTGGCGTGTCTGACTTACTACGCCACCCTCGTCGCCTGACAGACAAGCGTCCGTCTCATGCAGCACACGCTTTATGTCTTCGGCGTGACTCATGGTCTCCGCCTTCTGTTCCAGCTCCTCCTGCTCGTCTGGAAGCAGCTGTGCCTCGGACAGTTCCTTCTGCTGGAAGCGCAGAAAATCCTCGTTATCGCGGTTGCGGCTAATCTGTTCACGAAGCTCGTCGAGCTGTCGTATTGCAGCACGATATTCATCATACGAAGCCTTATAGTCAGCCACTTGAACCTTATCGCGTGCCATGATGTCCACAACATTAAGCTGGAAGTCCTCCTTACTGAGGAGAAGATTCTGGTGCTGGCTGTGCACATCTATGAGTTGTTCGCCAAGCTCGCGCATCGTGGCAAGCGTAACGGGAGTGTCATTGACAAACGCCCTACTCTTTCCGCTTGCGTTAATCTCACGGCGCAGAAGACACTCTTGCGGGTCGTAGTCGAGGTCGTTGTCCATAAAGAAATCCTTCAGCACATCGGAGTGATAGACACTCAGGTCGAAGGTGGCCTCAATGACACACTTGTCGCATCCTCGCTTCACCTGTCTGACATCAGCCCTATTGCCGAGCAAGAGGCCAATGGCACCGATGATGATGCTCTTTCCTGCTCCTGTCTCTCCGGTAATGACGGAGAAACCGGGATAGAACTGCATGGTCAGATGACCGATGAGCGTAAAGTTTCTTATGTCAAGTATCTTTAGCATAGTGTAAAAAATCCGTATTATTCCTTTATTTTCTCCCAAGCAGAATTCTGGCTTGCGTTGATGGTAAAGAGCAGGTCGTAGACGGTCTGCTTCTCCTTCTGCGTGCCTTTGCCCTTATAAATATTGGCAAGTTCGTCACGCTTAAAGTCAGTCCATATCTGTGGGAGCAGACTCAGCGGTCTGTCCTCATGACTCTTTTTCAGTCCTGTCTCAAGCGCCGTGGTTATGTTGGCACGTCCGCGCTCGGCGTTAGTGACCATCTCGTCCAGTCCGTTACGATAATAGTCGTACTGTAATTGGCGGAACGGCTTCATCGCTCCGTCGAGGTAATCGTTGATGATGGCGAAGCGGTTGCGACTGTTGTCAAACGCTTTCCATCCCGGGAAACCAAGGTTCTGGGCGTTATTGGCAAGATTCATGCAGCGCTGCAACACATCCTCTCCTCCCATCGGCGCAAACGAATCGAGGTCCATACCTATAATAAGGTAGGCGTAATACGCGAAGAGAGCAGTCAGCTGGTTGTCCACCTGTTCTTCATTGAACTGTATCTGATCGAACTGTGCGTACTCGAAGTTGAAGTCGTTGTCGGTGTTGTTGTATAACGTCGTCGTGTAAGAGGCGTTATATACGGGACGCGTGGCCTGTATGACAGCCTTGCACGTAAAGGTGTTTGTGGAGTTGTCATACTTGGTCACGGTGATATTGAAGTTGCAGTTTATACGTTCGTTGCGTTGGAACTGCAGATTGGTCCACTGCCGTTCGTTGACGAACTGCGTCAGTGTCTGCGTCAGCTCGTCAAAGATGCTTGCGTCTGTGCCCTGCACCTGATTGTGATTGATGGTCACCTTGGCGTTAAGCTCCTGGGCACGGGCTGTCATGCCCGCACCGCCCAGCAACAGCGACAGCGCCACAACAGACGTTCTCAAAAATCTTGCTGTCATAACTCTATGTTTGTTGGCGTGTTCTTAGCTTTGTCCCTGCTTTGTCAGGACCACCTTCTCCAGGTAGTCCACAATGTCGGAGGCTGTATCCGCCTTTGATTTCTTCTCGTAAGATGTCTTTCCGTTCCTCGACACAATCTCGATCTGATTCTGGTCTGTACGGAAGCACGTTCCCTCATTGCGCAGACTGTTGAGCACCACGAAGTCAGCATTCTTCTTTTCCAGCTTTCGCATGGCGTTGGCTTCCTCGTCGTTGGTCTCAAGGGCGAATGCCACGAGTGTCTGACCGGCTTTCTTCGACGCTCCAAGTGCGGCGGCAATGTCGTGCGTGGGGCATAGCGTGATGACCATATCGTCCTTGCCGCGCTTTATCTTGCGATCTGCCACAAGGGCAGGACGGAAGTCTGCCACGGCTGCGGCAAGTATGGCTACGTCTGCATCGGCAAACTCCGATGTGGCTGCATCATACATATCCTGGCAACTCTCCACGTCCAAACGGCGAATGCCACTTGAGCATGAGAGGCTTACCGGACCTGCCACAACCGTAACATCGGCACCTCTTCTGAGACATTCCTCGGCGATGGCAAATCCCATCTTGCCGCTCGAATAGTTGCCTATGAAGCGCACGGGGTCAATCTTCTCGTACGTAGGACCTGCCGTTATCACCACCTTCTTACCGGCGATGGGCGACGGCTGGCTGTTCTCGCTGAAGAATTGGTCCAGACGGTCAGCTATAACTTCGGGTTCTTCCATGCGTCCCTTTCCCTCCAGACCGCTGGCAAGGAATCCGCTCTCCGGCTCGATGATATGATTGCCGTAAGAAAGGAGCGTCTTCATGTTAGCCTGTGTAGACGGATGACGATACATATCGAGGTCCATAGCCGGGGCAATGAATACGGGAGCCTTCATTGAGAGATATGTGGTGATGAGCATATTGTCGGCAATGCCGTGCGCCATCTTTCCAAGCGTGCTTGCCGTACAAGGCGCCACCACCATGGCGTCAGCCCACAAACCGAGGTCGACATGTGAGTTCCACGTGCCGTCACGCTGCGAGAAAAACTCGCTAATGACGGGCTTGTGAGTCAGGGCGGAGAGTGTGATTGGCGTTATAAACTCCTTGCCAGCCGGTGTGATGACCACCTGCACCTCCGCTCCGCGCTTTATGAGCTGACGTATGAGGAGGCAAGCCTTGTAAGCGGCAATGGAGCCTGTAATGCCAAGCACAATTTTCTTTCCTTTTAACATACTGTTATTATGTTATTGTCTTTAAGTCTTTTGTTCTTACTTATTGAATCCCTTCAGACGGATGCGTGTGAGCACCTGCTTGGTGTTGAAGGTGAAGTCGCCTGCCATCATCCAACTGTAATAGCCGGGATCGGTGCGCAGCACGTCAGCAACTGAGCGTCCGCGATACTTGCCGAAATTGAACGCCTCGAAGCGGCGCTCCTTTCCGTCTGCGTCCAGCAGGGGCTTTCCGTCGGCACCAAGCAGCGGTCGCCATACGATACGTCCAGCAAAGTCAACGTTGTCGTTCTGCTTAGAGAAGTCGGCAAGGAAGTCCATGTCGTTCTCCAGCACGCGGTCTGGCTCTTCCTGTACGCCGGGTGCATACATGTCGAGCTCGCCCATCAGCACACGGTATGTGGCTTCGGTGTCCTCGTCGGCGCGGTGAGCAGTGAAGTCGTCCTCCATCTTGCGTCCGCAGAAGAACTTGTATGCGGCAGCCAGATTGCGGCGCTCCATCTTATGGAAGATGGTCTGAGCGTCAATAAGTCGGCACTTCGAGAAGTCGAAGTTGATGCCGGCACGCAGAAATTCCTCTGCGAGCATCGGCACGTCAAAGTGGTTTGAGTTGTATCCAGCAAAATCGCAGCCCGTCATTACCTCATTGAGCTGCGGAGCCAGTTCCTTGAACGACTTTGCGTCCTTAACATCGTCGTCAGAGATGCCGGTAAGCTCGGTCACTTCCTTAGGGATGGGTTGACCGGGATTGACGAGGAGATTGCCACGAATCTCCTCCCCTTCCGGCATTACCTTAATATACGAAATCTGGATGATACGGTCACGAACAAGGTCGAGACCCGTTGTCTCAAGATCGAAAACTATAAGGGGGCGTGTAAGATTCAGTTTCATTATAATGTAACTCCTAATTCCTAATTATCTTTATTAGTCGTTGAGCAGCATTGGCATGATGAGCATGAGGATATCCTGTCCCTCGGGCTGAACAGCCGGCTCAAGGATGCCTGCACGACTCGGGTCGGCGAGCTTGATGATAACCTCGTCGCTGATAAGATTGTTGAGCATATCGTAGATGGTGGAACCGTTGAAACCGATGTCCATCTTCACGCCAGTATATTCGCAGGTGAGCGTTTCCTTAGCACTTGTAGCGAAATCCACGTCCTCAGCCGAAACAAGGAGTGAGCCTTCCTCCACGTGGAAGCGCACGAGCGAGCTGCTCTCGCTTGCGAAAGGCAGTACGCGCTTGATGGCTCCGAGGAGCGACTTGCGGTCGATGGTGGCGCAGTTGGTGTTGACGGTCGGAATTACGGAGTTGTAGTTGGGGTAACGTCCCTCGATAAGGCGGCAGTAGAGCTTGCCACCGGGGAATTCCACCTCAGCACTGTTGTCGCAATAGCTTATCACGGTGTCGTCATCGGTCTTGGCAAGCACCTGCTTGAGAAGAGCTGCCGGCTTCTGGGGAAGGATGAATGAAGAGGGTGTGTCGGCGCTTAATGTGAGCACACGGTTGCGGACGAGCTTGCGACCGTCAGTAGCGACAATCGTGAGGTTGTCAGCATTAAAGTCGAAGTAGACGCCGTTCATTACGGGATGCAGATCGTCCGATGCCACAGCGAAGAGCGAGCGAGAAAGGTCTTCAGCGAAGAGCTGTGAGGGAATCTGAAGCTCAGCCATCTCCTTGCCAGACTCCACAATCATGGGATAATCCTCGGCACTTACGGCAGTAAGATTGAACGTACCGTTCTGATAGTCAATCTCCACTGTATATGCGCTCTCGTCAATAGAGAAACGAAGAGGCTGCTCAGCCAGCTCCTTAACGGCGTTGAGCACCTTGAGGTTAGGGATGGCAAAGCGTCCGTCGCCTGAACATTCGTCCAGCTCCACAGTCATCTGCATGACATTCTCGCTGTCACTGGCTGTTATGGTGAGCATACCGTCTGCCACTTCAAAAAGGAAGCATTCCAGAATGCTTATAGTGTTCTTGTTGCTGATAACTCTCTGTAGAGTCTGCAAGCGCGATGTAAGCGCTCCACTTGAAACTGTAAATTGCATTGTTATTGGGTTTTTACGTTGTTATTATTTTGGTACAAAAATAGCAAAAAAAGTTCGAGTAAGAGAAAAACTCATCTAAAAGTTTCTTATTTCACGACAATTTTATTAATTTCGCAAATGGTTTGGTTTTGAGAACGAAAATCAAACAACAAAGCCAGTAAAAATACAAATAACATATAAATCAACAATAAAAACATGGAATTACAAGGTAAAGTTATAGCTGTTCTGCCTGAAAGAAGCGGAGTGTCTCAGCGTGGTGAGTGGAAGTCGCAGGACTATGTCATTGAGACCCACGATGCTTATCCCCGCAAGATGGTCTTCGGCGTATTCGGTGCAGACCGCATCAGCCGTTTCAATATCCAGATCGGTCAGGAAGTGACCGTATCTTTCGACATTGACGCACATGAGTATCAGGGTCGCTGGTTCAACAACATCCGCGCCTTCGACGTACGTCAGGTTGATCCGGCAGCCGTAGGCATGCAGCCCGGCGTAGTGCCTGGTGCAGCATTCGGCGCAGCTCCCGCAGCCGCTCCCGCTCAGCCTGCTGCTCCTGCGCAGCCCGCAGCTCCCGTAGCAGAGGACAAGGTAGACGACCTGCCGTTCTAATCGGACAGCGCACCAACGTCTGAACAAGGCATAAGAGCCACAAAGTGTGGCAAAACAATAATAGCTGTGTTATAGGGAACAGCCCCTAAAACACAGCTATTTCCTTTTATCTTTCATAATAATATTCTTTTAGTTGGTGTGAATATTTATACAGCATTTCTAAACCACCATTCCCTTACAGCTTTATTAAAACGAGCGTTAAGCCTGGAATATTTCGTATCCACCCAAGACCGTCGTCTGCCGATACGCTCGGCAACCTCCACCGGTGCCGTGTTTTCAATGAAGCGTAATGTCCATACAAGGCGCTCTTCTTCTGTCCAATTCAGCATCTTGGGGAAAGAGTAAAGAAAGTCCTTAACCTTTTCGTGCAACTCCTCATTGTCCAAGCCAACTCCCAATACGTCTGCCATCGGATTAGCATTGCTGTTATCTTCCTGCCACGAATAGATATCCTTGACAAAATCCTCCGACACCTCTTCACGACGAACACACTTGTCGCGCAATACAAGATCTTCATACACGCTATTACTACGTATAAGTCGGTCTTTAAAGTCGGCTTCAGCTCTCTTCTGAAGTCTGTGCAAATCTTCTGCATCTACACCATACTCCACCTCCATCGCCTCCTTTGTCTTGCGCTTCACCAATATGTCAGAAAGGAGCTTCTTATGAAAACCGTCCGGCATAGTATCAGCTAAGACACACTCCCATGTCTCCGGTAAAACCGACATCCCAAGCATACGGGTATTGCCTGCCGTGCGCTCACTCTTGACCTTGATTATATTCATGTCTTTGAGGTATCTGATTAATTCGTGTCGGGCAATCTCTTCAAGCCAACAAAAGAAGCTGCTCTTGCATGAATAGCTATCCAAAACACTCCATGTGCCTCCGTTCCAAAGGAATGCATAGAGGATGTTGCCAAACTCATCTGAAGAGACATCCACTTTATAAGTTTGCTTAATGAAGGACAGAATCTTCGATCGGATTCGGCTTATATTACAGCCTGTTCTATCATCGTCATAGAAGAAATCATTCGCAAACGACTCGTCGCCGGATTTCAGGCGGTCGATTATCATTTTTGATTCTTCCCTGTTTGCCTCCAGCCATACGACGTCGCGTATCACAGAGTCCCAATGACACAACCGCTTGCTTTCAGTCGCAAAGTCATCGTCTTCTTTCTGAAACTTATCCATAACCTTCTGAACAAGTTCTTCGTCACTTGCAGAAATTTTCTTATCCCTTATGACAATCTCCAAACGAGCATGCTTTACCAATTTAAGGATCGCAGCCTTTCGTTTACCAAATTTTGCTTCCATAATGTGCAACAATCTTTTTAAACGTTCATACAAAATCAAACAAGCCTGTTCTTAAATTTATTTTTTTGATATCTGGCTACAAAATTAGTAATTAAAGAACCACCAACGGTTATTTATACAATTTTATTAATGCAAATATCTATCATTTTTTAATAGCGTTCTTCCAAGTCGCTGATTACAAGCACTTTCGTTGCTTTTATTGTTTTTAAGTGTTTTTGAAAAATTCTCCAGATTAAAAATAGCACAAAAAACGCCTCCAACTCGACAAAGCTGAAGACGTTTTCACATTATTATATAAGTTTCCGAAGACAATATTTGCATTCCTGATGCTCAATACTATGAGTTGAGCGCACAACAAAATCTTTGGTGCGAAATTCTTGAGTTTTGAGCGTGCAGCGACAACACACTGACACTCTGCAGATTACACTACCAAGAAGAGAAGTGTGCAATGAATGACTGAGCTAAACAAGCCTCATAGGGTTGCAATAGCGCCACTTTTACAGTCCAATAGTGCCACTTTTACCATGCAATAGCGCCACTTTTACACTCTAATAGTGCCACTATTGGACTGTAAAAGTGGCGCTATTGTTAAGCAGGGGTGCTGTTTGCTCAGCAGAACACCATAAAAACAGCTTTTTGAGTCTCTAGAATTGATTTTTATTTTGTAACAGCTTTTTACCATTTGTACGATATTTGCATGGTGGACATGAAGCCATGTTTTTTGACAAAAAGATATGTGCAGATGGATACTTCTATAGGGGTGCTGAACAGTTACAAGTCTTCTTATTCATCAGGCTTTCAACCCATTCCACCAATTCATAAGTGTCTTTGCCTTTCTTTATATACACCTGCATATCCATACCTATAGAAAACTCTGCGGTTTTACTATTTCGTATAGGCACATACAATGCCCAGTTAGGATTGTTAGGCATGATTTTTTTTATTTCTTTACTTATTCTGCCTTTCTCATTATACATGTTATAGTTGAATTTATTAGAACAGGAAATACTGCCCGAGATGGCATCAAATATTTCTTTATGCATCTGCCATTCCTTTGAGCCCTCGTACTCCTTGCTACCTTTCAGCAAAGGCTTTCCAGTCTTGCACAAATAAAGAATGAGAATATAGTACGGCACCAAACCTTTTGTCAATTTAGCCTCTGTCAGATCCCCAAACCTCAAGATGCATTCATGTCTGCCTTGACAAGGCACCTTTATCAGCACTTTGTCAAATTCCTGATCGAGTGCAAAATAGAAGTCAACCAGTGTACGCTGGAAGCTTCTTATATTAAACTTTACATTCGTATCAAAGCTGTCGTCAACATGAATACGACTAACTAAGCCGCGGTACTTACGCATAAAGTCCTGGATGGTGTCTTGTATTCTGCACCCGTCTTTTATAGGCAACTGCAAAAGATTGAATACGGTACGGCGCGTGTTGTCTTTTGACGATACCACTGTCGACTCGTTAATCTTAAACAGCAATGACGGCGGGAACGTCTTCATCTTGGCTCCTTCTTGCATTATCTGGCATCCAAACACAGACAGGCTGTCGCCAGTCAACCTTTTCAACAAGTTGTCAATCACACCCTCTGTCACTCTATTCGGATACAGATATTCTATTATGTTTCCTAAAAATTCTTTCGAGTAAGACATCAGCTGTCTTTGAATTGTCGGAATGCATACGTATGTAAAGCCGTACATCTTCAGAACACTGCTAAGGTTGTCGTAATAGTTCTTGCTCTCATCACGCAGCTCCTCTGTCCGTTCATTCCGACCATCATCAATATATATCACTTCCTTCTTTGCCAACTTGATGCTCTTATATTCATATTCAAAGAAATGAGCATCCTGAAATTCGTACGCATATCTGAAAGCCAGGCATATCATGGCTTCCTCTGACGATACACTTCCGTTGACACTGGCTACTTTTACCATGTCATCGCAAATCATGCCATACAGTTTGTCCCCCTTCTTCTTGGATGTGGTTATAATCTTATTGATGGCAGTTGCCAATGACATTGTCTTTACATCCTTAAAGTGCGTTGTTGTCAAGCTATACTTGTGCCTTATTTCTTTCAAACATGACAATTCAGACTCATACACAATGCCGTCTGCATTGATAATGTTAGTAAACAAGACAGCTATAGCCGTCTTTGTGTTCTCATCTACAATAAAGCCAATTTGTTGTTCCATGTTTTTTTATCTGTTTATGACGTCATTGAGTATGGAAGTAACCAATTTCTCTCAGATATATTTTATAAAAATACGATTCATAAATCAGTAGTAGACGTGTTCTAACCTTCGGCTCCCTATCAATAATCCAAGTCAATGGCTGCCGGATATATTCGGCATGGGTCGAAGTATTCTGCGCAACTATTCACCATTGCTCGTAGGTTTGCCTTGACAACGCCGCGGAACACTTGCTTTCCGTTTACTTTTACAGTTACCGGCTTGCTAAGGTTAACCAATTGGTCGTTGAGATAAACTCGCAACTTACCACCAGTTGCCATTGTGTAGCTACGGCTGAACTTCAGGTCAATACCCCACTGCTTATCCTTCAGAGTAGTGACATAATCCACGTCACTAACCTTGATAGAGACCACGTTCTTATCGATATCCATCTCGTAGTAGGTACGTTTCTCGGACGGACGAACCAAGACCTGCAGATTATAGAAGCCTGAACGATGTCTGCCGTCCATCTCGAAATCCTCCCAAAGCACGGTCTTAGGATATGGATTGCGCACAAACTGCTTCAGCCAAGGAGTGGTCAGTCCGTAATTGATGGCATGCTGCATGCCGGGCAAGAGATTGATGCGATGGCGGAAGAGAGGCGTATTGTCCACTGCCAAGGGACGAGCCAACTGCACAGAATCGAAAGCCACCTGTGTGTACCAGGTAAGGTCATTGCGATAAAAGCCCGTATCGTCGGCACCTGTCAGAAAGGAGAAACCGATGTTGGCACAGTTTTCCACCGGCGCATTCTTCAATGGTTCGCCACCTGCCATCGGTCCTGCTGCTGCCCAATAGTCTGCATAGAAGGATGCGAGGCGCTGGCTGCCATAGCCTCCCTCGCTTATTCCGAACACATAGAGGCGATTGGCGTCAACATCGCCGTTCACCATGCTCTGACGGATAAGCTTCTCGAAAGCATACTGCTTGGACAGATGCCACCAACGATAGTATTCGCCTTCGTTAGGAATCTGAGGTATAAAATAAATGGAAGGGCTATCCTTGAATCGCAATCCCAGCTGTATGCCGTTCTCCCATTCGTGGTCCTTTGGTCCCGAACCGTGGACATACAGAAAGAGCGGATACTTGCCGTCCGCAGCCACGCCCTTCTTACCATAATAATATGGCATTACAGCATCAGGCTCAAGACAAGCCGGAATGTTCCACGAACTGTGCTTGGCAAGCTTCAGGTCTTCCGCTTCCATGAGCTTTTCTTCTTTCAGGCTCTTGTTGGCCTCGCACCAAGCAGCCCAGACCATCTTCTGATAGCCTGTGACGTCCTTGCCTTTTATCGCAAGCTGGAGCTTGGTGTCGGAAGGCTTATTCTGAGAGAATGCCTCACGGTCAGCTTTCTCCAATATTGTCTGCTGCGCTTTCAGCGTTTCCGTGAAATAAGCATTCACCTTTATCTGCAAATCCTGTGATTGTGCCATTGCGGGAGCAAAATAGCTCATTGAGACAACTGCCATCGCAGCATAAATAATTTTCTTCATTTCGTACATTAGTTTTTAGGTTATGAGGTTTTTAGTTTTTCTTTATTCCACTTCCACCACAGTCAGCACATCGCCTTCCACTCTGAACTTCACGTCTTTTCCGGCATACATCATGCCGTACACCTTCTCAGGGTTGTCCTGATAGTGCGGACGCGGGTCGAGCGACAACACCTTGCGCAGGGCGTCAAGTTCGTCTGACGAGTAACGGGCTGCTACGGAGTCTGGCACCACCACTTCCAACCAGCGGATGGCATTCTTATCCACAAATCCGCTGCGTGCTTCGGGATGTGAGTCGGCATAGACGACGTAAGGCTTAATGTCGTAGATGGGAGTACCGTCCATGAGGTCTGCGCCAAGAACATGTATCAGAGGTCCACGTGTCGTATCGAGTTCTATCTCCGATATGCGCACCGAAGAGAGTCCGAGGCGGTTAGGCCGAAACGGCGAACGCGAGGCGAACACTCCCACCTTGCGGTTGCCGCCAAGCAGCGGCGGACGCACCACGGGACTGGTGGCGGCGTGGCGGTTGGCTGAGAATTCCCATATAAGCCAGAGATAATCAAACTCCTCCATGCCACGTAGCGCATCAACATTACGATGTTGTGGAACAAACTCGATGGTGCCCATAAGGTTCTCCACAAGGCCGCTCTGCTTCGGAACGCCGAACTTGGTGGCGAACGGAGAGCGGAAGTATGCTATAGGTTCTATCTGCATAAACTTTTCTCAATCTGAACAATGTTGTTAGAAGCCGTAATTGAATCCTAACGATATATACTCCTTCATCTGCCAGAATCCGTGATGGTCGTCACGCTTGGCAGAGTCGTCGAAGCGTGGATAGAGGAACAGGTTGCTCGAGATATACTTGTTCACCACGAACGTGAATGTATTCTCCCACTCCATCAGCATTCGCTTGTATGTGGTGTAGGCGTACATACGGGTTTTCCATCGTATGTCCTTCGTAATCTGCCATTTAAGGTCAATGGTGATTTCCGAACCGAAGTCGCTCTTAGTGCGTCTGCCCTCCTCTATGCCGTAGCGCGTAGCCATCGCCAACTTGCGCACGTACGTATAGTTGTAGGCTATCGGGGCGAGATGCACGGATCCGGTAAGATTGCCCTTCAGCCAGTTGACGTTATAGTCCATACCGACAGAGGGATTGACGGTGAGCGGAGACATGAAGGCTGAATAGATGGTGTGGTCATTGCTCTTCAGACCATGCATAAACTGCGTGCTGGCGATAAGCTGAAAGGTGTAATACCAACGCTTAGAAGCTTGCAGTCCCACCTTGCCTGTATAGCGCAGAAGGTCCTCCGAAGCACGCACGGCATGCAGCGTGTCGCCTCGCGAACTCTGTAGTCCGAGTCGCATCTCCAGCTTGTTGTCCCAGCGGAAGCGCTGCTTGTTGTTATAGTTGGCTTGCAGCGTCACGGTGCCGAGCACCGAATAGTTGCTCTCGCCGCCCTTATACCAGTTACTTGAGACGAAGTTCTGGAAGAGCTGCAGCGAGTAGTCGCCCGAGACAGTCCAGAAGTTCGGCTTTTCCACATATATATTAATGGGCATATCCATGTCGGGATACACCGGGTCGGGCTTCGCCATTTCTATGACGTCCACCATGTCTGCGTCGGGCTTCATCTTGTCCGGCTCCGGATTGATGATGCCTCCTGTGTGCTCCAGCTGGCTCTGCGTGGAAGCCACGAGGTCCGGTCGGCGCAGATATAGATCCATCATGCTCTGGTCTTCCATGCCCATTACGGTGTCCGCACCGATGGTGAACGCCCTTCTAACCACATCATGATAAAACGTGGGAGGAACGAAAAGTCGGTAGTAGGTGCCGTCAAGATTGTCCTCATCAGCCTCGCGTCGCATCAATGAGAGCGAGTCGATGCGCTCACGGCAAGCCGAAAGCGAATCGGTATATTGCTTGACAATCACCGGAACGGTGTCCGTAGGGTGTGTGCGGTGGAGGCGGTAGCGGCTTTGCGCATAGGACGAAAAGGCCATGAAGAAGCCTAATACTATAAGAAGATTTCGTAAACTCATATATTATAATGTTGTTTTCTGTGTTATGTATACATATTCATTTGCCCGACAAAGGTAACAATAAAATATTGAATCGTTTGTGTGTTTCGCAATTTTATGTTAACTTTGCACCTTGTATTTTTGTACGTATTTAATAGAATATTAATTCTTATATATATAATCACCGTGGCTGAAACAAAGTACATATTTGTCACTGGCGGCGTAGTATCTTCATTAGGTAAAGGAATCATTTCGTCGTCAATCGGTAAGCTCTTGCAGGCAAGAGGTTACAACATCACTATCCAAAAGTTCGACCCATACATCAACATCGATCCGGGTACGCTAAACCCTTACGAGCACGGTGAGTGCTACGTTACTGTTGACGGAATGGAGACAGACCTCGACCTCGGCCACTACGAACGCTTCACTGGCATACAGACCACTAAGGCGAACTCGCTCACTACGGGACGCATCTACAAGGCTGTTATCGACAAGGAGCGCCGTGGCGACTATCTCGGAAAAACCATCCAGGTGGTGCCGCACATAACCGACGAGATTAAGCGAAACGTAAAATCGCTCGGACAGAAATACCATTACGACTTCGTAATAACGGAGATTGGAGGAACCATCGGCGACATCGAGAGTGCGCCGTTCATGGAGGCCATCCGACAGCTCAAGTGGGAGCTGGGCAAGAACGCCATAAACATCCACCTCACCTACGTGCCCTATCTGAGAGCCGCCGGTGAGCTGAAGACCAAGCCGACGCAGCATTCCGTGAAGGAACTGCAGAGCGTGGGCATACAGCCTGACGTGCTTATCCTCCGTACGGAGAAGCACCTCGAGGAGCCTGTCCTCAAGAAAGTGGCAAACTTCTGCAACGTCGACCTCGACTGTGTCATCCAGAGCGAAGACCTGCCGAGCATCTATGAGGTGCCCATCAACATGCAGAACCAGGGTCTTGACACTGCCATCCTTCGCAAGATGGGTGAGCCTATCGGCGAGAAGCCGTCGCTCGGACCGTGGCGTGCTTTCCTCGAGCGTCGCAACAACGCCAAGGACACCGTCAACATCGGACTCGTTGGCAAGTACGACCTGCAGGACGCATACAAGTCAATACGTGAGAGCCTCTCTCACGCCGGAACATACAACGACCGCAAGGTGAACATCACCTTCATCAATTCCGAATACCTCACAGAAGACAACGTGGCAGAGAAGCTCGAGGGCCAGGACGGCATCCTCATCTGCCCGGGATTCGGACAGCGTGGCATCGAGGGAAAGATTGTGGCAGCCCACTACTGCCGCACTCACAACATCCCCACCTTCGGCATCTGCCTCGGCATGCAGATGATGGTCATCGAGTTCGCTCGCAACGTGCTCGGTTACGCCGACGCCAACAGTCGCGAGATGGACGAGAAGACACCGCATAACGTCATCGACATCATGGAGGAGCAGAAGAACATCACCAATATGGGTGGCACAATGCGTCTCGGCGCATACGAATGTGTGCTCAGACAGGGATCGCGCGTCTTCGACATATATAAGAAGGAGCACATCCAGGAGCGCCATCGCCACCGCTATGAGTTCAACAACGACTTCCAGAAGGAGTATGAGCGTGCCGGCATGCAATGCGTGGGACGCAATCCTGAGAGCGACCTCGTAGAGATTGTGGAGATACCGGGAATGAAGTGGTATATCGGAACACAGTTCCATCCCGAATACCAGAGCACCGTCCTCCATCCGCATCCCCTCTTCGTCGATTTCATTAAAGCAGCAATAGCGCAAAAAAGTAACAAATAAAAATTAATAAATAATAATTAAAACAGATCGTGGACAAAAACAACATCATCGGCATTACCCTTATAGCCGCCGTCCTCATCGGATATGGCATCTGGAGCCGGCCATCTGCAGAACAGGTGGCAGCACAGAAGCAGAAGGATTCCATTGAGAACGTGGCAAGGATGAAAGCCGAAAATGCTGCAAAACTGGCAGCACAGCAGAAGACTGCACAAGCCAAGGCTGCTGCAGAAGCCGACACCACAGCTCTCTTCTATGCAGCTCTGCAGGGCAAAGCACAGGACGTAACGCTGAAGAACAAGGACCTCAGCCTTACCCTCAACACCAAGGGAGGCGTGGTGACGAAGGCTGTCATCAAGAACTTTGAGGACCGCAACGACAACAAGGACGTGACGCTATTCGACGGCAAGACGCAGAGCCTTAACTTCGCCCTCGCTGCCAAAAGTGTGAACATAAACACGGCTGACCTCTATTTCACACCGTCTGAACGTACCGACTCCACCGTGACGATGACCGCAGAAGCCGGCAAGGGCAAGGCGCTCATCATCAGGTATCGTCTCGGAAGCGACTATATGCTCCACACTCAGCTTCAGGCTGTAGGACTGGGTGGCGACTTCGCTCCCTCTGCCACACAGATGGACGTACAGTGGAAGGACCTTATCCGCCAGCAGGAGCGCGGCTTCACCTTCGAGAACCGCTACTCTTCGCTCACATATCACAAGGCGGACGGCGGCACCGACTATCTCTCTGAGGCTAAGGAGGTGAAGGACGAGACCATAGAGAAGAAGATTGACTGGGTGGCTTTCAAGAACCAGTTCTTCTCTGCCGTGATGATTGCCAAAAACGACTTCGCCGAGAACGCCGTTATGACCAGCATCCCGCAGGAGAAGGGTTCGGGCTACCTGAAGCAGTACGAGGCTAAGATGAAGACTTTCTTCGACCCCACCGGAGCCACTCCGTCAGAGTTCGACTTCTATTTCGGACCTAACGACTTCCGTCTCCTCAAGCGCATCGAGAAGGAATGCTCATTCAATAAGGACCTCGAGATGCAGCGCCTCGTCTACCTCGGATGGCCGCTCTTCCGTATCATCAACCGTTGGTTCACCATCTACGTCTTCGACTTCCTTACAGGACTCAACATCAACATGGGCATCGTGCTCATCCTCATCACTCTGCTCCTGAAGCTCATCACCTATCCGATGGTGAAGAAGAGCTACATGTCGTCTGCAAAGATGCGTGTGCTGAAGCCGAAACTTGAGGAAGCAACAAAGCACCTCAACAAGCCCGAGGACCAGATGCAGAAGCAGCAGGCCATGATGGCGGAATACTCCAAGTACGGCGTGTCGCCTCTCTCAGGCTGTCTGCCGATGCTCATACAGATGCCTATCTGGATTGCAATGTTCAACTTCGTGCCGAACGCCATCCAGCTCCGAGGCGAGAGCTTCCTTTGGATAAAGGATCTCTCCACGTATGACCCCATCATCGAGTGGAACACCAATCTCTGGCTTATCGGCGACCACCTCTCGCTCACATGTATTCTCTTCTGCGTGGCAAACATCCTCTACTCGCTGATGACCATGCGCCAGCAGCGCGACCAGATGGTCGGACAGCAGGCTGAGCAGATGAAGATGATGCAGTGGATGATGTTCCTCATGCCGGTGATGTTCTTCTTCATGTTCAACGACTACTCGGCTGGTCTTAACTTCTATTACTTCATCTCGCTGTTCTTCAGCGCCGCTATCATGTGGACGCTCCGCAAGACCACCAATGATGAGAAGCTCCTCGCCATCCTCGAGAAGAAGTATGAGGAAAACAAGAACAATCCTAAGAAGCTCAGCGGACTGGCTGCACGTCTCCAGGCTATGCAGGAGCAGCAGCAGGAACTCCAGCGTAAGCGTGAGGAACTCGAGCGCAAGCGCAAGGGACTTCAGTAATACATAATAGTAGCGGAGATTTCCAGCCTCCGCAGCATCCAAAAAAGAAGATTAGTTTCTTTCAGGCTTTAGATAAATGGGGCTGTTTGCTGCGGAGGTTTGATACCTTAGCTACTTTTTTTATTTCTTCAGAAAACACCAGAAAAATACGCCTAACTTAAACAAACTATGAACAAGACATTATCAACCATCGCTGTCGCCGCCGCAATCGGTTGCGCCAGCATCAATGCCGAAGCACAGACCATGATCGGTAAGACCACGGACGTGGCTGCCATCAGCAAGGGCGACCGCATGACGCCGGAGACACTCTGGGCTATGGGACGCATCGGAGGAGCAGCAGCTTCGCCCGACGGCAAGACAGTAGCTTACCAGGTGGGCTATTACAGCGTGAAGCAGAACAAGAGCCACCAGATGCTCTACACCGTCAGCGCTGACGGAAAGCTCCAGCGTACGCTCACCACTACGGCTGCCAGCGAGACTGACGCTGCATGGATTGACGGTGGAAAGCGCATCGCATTCCTCACCAAGGGTCAGCTCTGGAGCATGAACGCCGACGGATCTGACCGCCGACAGCTCACCAAGAGTGACATCGACATCGAAGGATTCCGCTTCTCGCCCGACGAGAAGAAGGTCATCCTCATCAAGTCGCTCCCCTATCACGAAAGCATCAAGAAGAATCCGGACGACCTGCCATTGGCGTCAGGCCGACTGGTGACCGACCTAAATTATCGCCACTGGGACCATTATGTTGAGTCCGTGGCTCATCCCTTTGTTGCCAATGTCACAGCCGAGGGCGTCGACAATGGCAAGGACATCATCGAAGGCGAACCGTATGAGTGTCCGATGGCTCCCTTCGGAGGCGTGGAACAGCTCGCTTGGAGCCCCGACTCGAAGACCATCGCTTACACATGCCGCAAGAAGACAGGCGTCAATTACGCCACTTCCACCGACTCTGACATCTATCTTTATAATGTAGAGACCGGCTCTACCAAGAATATCTGCAAGCCCGAGGGATATAAGGACCCCGAGTATGACCCCACAAAGACCAAGAAAGACCAAGCCATCAACCATCAGCAGGGCGACCTCAATATGGGCTATGACGTCAATCCCAAGTTCTCGCCCGACGGCAAGTTCGTGGCTTGGCAGTCAATGAAGCACGACGGATATGAGAGCGACCGCAACCGACTCTGCGTCTACAATCTCGCCACCGGTGAGAAGACATACGTGGCAGAGAAGTTCGACTCTAACGTGGACGACTACTGCTGGGCTGCCGACTCGCGCACGCTCTACTTCATCGGTTGCTGGCATGCCTGCGTCAATATGTATCAGACCAATCTCAATGGCGACGTCCGTCAGCTTACTGACGACTGGATGGACTTCGGTTCGCTCCAGATGCTCGGCAACACAGGCAAGATTCTCGCCTCACGCCACAGTATCTCTCAGGGCGACGAGCTTTACGTCATCACTCCCGGAAAGGACGTCAAGAAAACCAAGATTAAGCAGATAACCTCAGAGAACAAGGCTTTCTACGATCAGCTTGAGATGGGCAAGGTGCAGCAGCGCTGGGTGGAGACCACCGACGGCAAGCAGATGCTCGTATGGGTAATCCTCCCGCCTCACTTCGATCCTAACAAGAAATATCCTGCACTCCTCTTCTGCGAGGGTGGACCTCAAAGCCCCGTCAGCCAGTTCTGGAGCTACCGCTGGAACTTCCAGATTATGGCAGCCAACGACTACGTGGTCATCGCTCCCAACCGCCGCGGACTCCCCGGCTTCGGATCAGAATGGAACGAGGCTGTGTCAGGCGACTGGACCGGCCAGTGCATGGACGACTATCTCTCTGCCATTGACGACGCCGCCAACAATCTCCCCTACGTCGACAAGGACCGCCTCGGATGTGTAGGCGCCAGCTTCGGAGGCTTCTCGGTATACTATCTCGCCGGCCACCACAACAAGCGCTTCAAGGCATTCATCGCCCACGACGGAGCCTTCAACCTCGAGTCGATGTATACCGACACCGAGGAGGCATGGTTCTCCAACTGGGAGTATGACGACGCTTACTGGAACAAGGACAAGACAGACCGTGCCCGCCGCACCTACGAAAACTCACCGCACAAGTTCGTAGACAAGTGGGACACACCAATCCTCTGCATCCACGGCGAAATGGACTATCGCATCAACGCCAACCAGGGCTTCGGCGCTTTCAACGCCGCCCGTCTCCGTGGCATCCCCGCCGAGCTCCTCATCTTCCCCGACGAAAACCACTGGGTGCTCAAGCCTCAGAACGGCGTGCTCTGGCAGCGCACCTTCTTCGGATGGCTCAATAAGTGGCTCAAGTAACAAGTAATAAATACTAAATAATAAATACTAAATTAAGAAATGCAGAAATTAAGCGATTCTCCAGCTATGCGCTGGACAGCCCTTGTGCTCCTTGCGAGCGCAATGTTCTTCGCCTACATCTTCGTAGACGTACTTTCACCGCTTCAGGGACTGCTGCAGACACAGCGCGGATGGGACCCTGACGCCTATGGTCACTTTGCAGGTTCCGAGCCGTTTCTCAACGTGTTCGTGTTCTTCCTCATCTTCGCAGGAATTATCCTCGACAAGATGGGCGTACGCTTCACAGCCGTCCTCTCCGGAGTGGTAATGGTGCTTGGCGCAGCCATCAACTGGTATGCCGTCACCGACCTCTTCGATGCGTCTTCAGCAAAGACCTTCATGGACAACACACTCAATCTGCCGCAAGCATGGTGGAACGTCACCCCTTGGTATGACGGAATGCCCGCTTCAGCCAAGCTCTCAGCCATCGGCTTCATGATCTTCGGTTGCGGCGCAGAGATGGCAGGCATCACCGTCAGCCGTGGTATCGTCAAGTGGTTCACAGGCCACGAGATGGCACTCGCCATGGGCATCGAGATGGCCATCGCCCGTATCGGCGTAGCAGTCGTAATGCTCGGCTCACCCTTCCTGGCTTCCATCAATCCCATCAGCGTCAGCCGTCCTGTAGCAGCCTCTCTGCTCCTCGTCTGCATCGGCCTCATCTGCTTCATCTCTTACGGCTTCATGGACAAGAAGCTCGACGCACAGGGCGCCGAAGAAGAAAAGGACGATCCCTTCAAGGTGTCAGACATCGGCAAGATTCTCTCGCTCCGCATGTTCTGGGTAGTGGCATTGCTCTGCGTGCTCTATTATTCAGCCATCTTCCCCTTCCAGAAGTACGCTATCAACATGCTCCAGTGCAACCTCCACTTCACAGCCGAGCAGGCAGGACAGGTGTTCTTCATGTTCCCGCTTGGTGCAGCAGCCGTAACACCGTTCCTCGGCAACTTCCTCGACCGTAAGGGCAAGGGAGCTTCCATGCTCATCCTCGGAGCCGTACTCATGATCGTGTGCCACCTGATTTTCGCTTTCGTTGTGCCCACCACACAAAGCGTCATCATCACCCTCGCCGCCATCATCGTTCTCGGCATCTCCTTCTCGCTCGTCCCTGCAGCCCTCTGGCCCTCTGTGCCCAAGCTCATCGACGGCAAGCTGCTCGGTTCTGCCTACGCCCTCATCTTCTGGATTCAGAACATCGGCCTCTACGCATTCCCGATGATCATCGGTAGCGTTCTGAAGGCAAGCAACCCCGGAGTGACCGACCCTCTCCAGTACAACTACACCGTACCTATGGTGGTCTTCGCCTCTCTCGGCGTAGCAGCCCTCTTCCTCGGACTCTATCTTAAGGCCATCGACCGCAAGGGCGGTTACGGACTGGAAGAGCCCAACATCAAGAAATAAGAAAACATTTATATATACAGTTTAGGAGTTAAGGAATTTCTTTAACTCCTAAACTGCTTTAATAACCCCATCAACTATAGACATGTCTAAACACATCGCCATTCTTGCCCTTGGCCTTCTTGCTTCTGCTGCCTCACACGCCGTCCCCGCCAAGCGCATCAAGACCGCCGTCAAGCAACCCGACGGCACGTCCCTCATCATCACCGTACGAGGCGACGAACACTTCCATTTCACATCCACCGAAGACGGCATGCCACTCGTTCGTGCCACAGACGGGGCTTACTGTTACGCCGTGCTCGATAAGGACGGACGCCTTGCGCCTTCCTCACAGATAGCCCATTCCCCCTCCGCACGCAGCGCACAGGAGCTTGGCTTCCTCCGCACTTACTCTTCCCAGGCAGAGAAGGTGAAGCAGATCGGAGCAGAACGTCGCACCGCACGCAATGCCTCACGCATAGCACGCCTCCAGAAACGCGCACCGCACAAGATGGTCGGAGCAGGTGGAGGCGAAGGCATCGGAGTGACCGGCAAGCGTAAGGGACTCGTCATCCTCGTCAACTTCCAGGACACGAAGATGATGCGCACACATACGCAGGCAGAATGGAACGACTACTTCAACCTCAAGGGCTATTCCAAGCTCAACAATTCAGGTTCCGTACACGACTATTTCTACAATCAGAGCTACGGTCTCTTCGACCTTGAGTTTGACGTCGTAGGACCCGTCACCGTATCGAAGGAGATGGCAGCCTACGGAGCCAATGACGCTTACGGCAATGATGTCGACCCCGCAGGAATGGTGTACGAGGCATGTCAGCTCGCAGCCGACCAGGTAAACTTCGCCGACTACGACTGGGACGGCGACGGCGAAGTAGATCAGGTTTATCTCATCTATGCCGGATACGGCGAGGCTGCCAACAGCAACACTCTCGCCAACACCATCTGGCAGCACGAATGGAATCTGGAGGAAGCCGGATACAACCTCACCATCGACGGCGTCAGAATCAACACCTACGGATGCTCCTCAGAGCTTAACGGCGACGTGGGAGGATCCATGGACGGCATCGGCACAGCATGCCATGAGTTTAGCCATTGCCTCGGCATTCCTGACCTCTACGACACCTCCGGCAACGGCAATTACGGCATGGACGAATGGGACCTCATGGACTACGGATCGTATGCCGGCGACGGATATCGCCCCGTAGGCTACAATTCGTACGAGCGCTGGGTGAGCGGATGGCTGCAGCCCACCGAGCTTTCCTCGCCATGCTTCGTCAAGGACATGAAGGCACTCTCGGAAAGCCCCGAGGCTTACATCGTCTATAACGACGCCCACCCCACAGAATATTATCTGCTCGAGAACCGTCAGGGCACAGGCAACGACGAGGAGATACCGTCAAGCGGAATGCTCGTTATCCATGTCGACTATGACTATAACGCTTGGGAGACCAACACCATCAACAACCGGTCTTACCATCAGCGCTTCACCATCATCCCAGCCGACAATCAGCGCACCTCTGCCACCAACTTCGCCGACACATATCCCGGCACCATGCGCAACACCTCGCTTACCGACACCTCCACGCCCGCTGCCGCACTCTATAACGCCAACAAGGACGGACGCAAGTTTATGGGCAAGCCCATTACCGAGATAAGCGAGAGCCTTCAGGGCCTCGTCTCGTTCACATTCATGGGTGGCGAGACAGTCAACACTCCCTCCGACCTCGCCTCGCAGGACATCACGGCAGACGCCTTCCGCGCCACATGGAGCGCCGTGGAGGAAGCCGATTCTTACAATGTGGAGCTGCGCGAAAGCTCGGCTGACGCCTCTCCCGAGGCATGCCAGCTCGTCAGCGAAGACCTCTCCGGATGGGGAGCCAATCTCAAGTCGGACGGCAACACCGACATCTCTTCCAAGCTGGACGACATGATGTCCACAGAGGGATGGACCGGCATAAAGGTGTTCGAGGGCATCGGCTGCGCAAAGCTCGGCAGCGCAAAGGTGCAGGGCGAGCTAACCTCTCCCCTCCTCACCAATCTCCAGTCGGACGCCATCACCGTGCGAATCCTCTCCAAGCCTTACGGCGCTGACGAGGCACGCTTCACGCTCTATCTTACTGCCTCTGACGGATCGGACATCTCGTCATGCGACATCACTCCCGACGGCACTCTCACCACCGTTGTCCTCGACAACAAGGACGCCTCAGACTGTCGTCTGACCATCAAGCCCAAGAAGCGCGGCTACGTATGCAAGGTGGCTGTCTATGACGGCGACTTCACCGAGGACGACTTCACAGCCTCTCCCGCCGCAGCACCACGTAAAAAAGCCACACAGAAGATAAACGGCATCAGCGAACCGCTCTACAGCTTCTCGGACCTCAACGCCGCCTCCACTTACCAGTGGCGCGTACAGGCTGTGAAGGGCACGGTCCTCTCTCCGTGGAGCCCGTGGCAGACAGTGGTCCTCAACGCTGCCTCTTCCATCTCCGGCACCGTAGCCACAGCCACGCTCACTCCCTCCACACCAGTCGACCTCTTCTCTGCCGACGGCACATGGCTACGCCACACCACCTACGGAGAGTTCCTTGACACCCCCGCCCACCACGGCGTCTTCATACTCAAAACCAAGGAAGGCGTAGCGAAAGTGGTGAGATAATAAGACATGCAGATATTATAATCAATAAAAAAGGGAAGTCGTTATACACAGTAACGGCTTCCTTTTTTTTATTATATATCTGCTATGGGAGGCTGCGTGGTTCCGCCGAAGACAATATTTGCATTTCTGATGCTCAATACTATGAGTTCAGCGCACAACAAAATCTTTGGTGCGAAATTCTTGAGTTTTGAGCGTGCAGCGACAACACACTGACACTCTGTAGATTACACTACCAAGAAGAGAAGTGTGCAATGAATGACTAAGCTAAACAAGCCTCATAGGTTGCAATAGCGCCACTTTTACACTCCAATAGTGCCACTTTTATCATACAATAGCGCCACTTTTACACTCTAATAGTGGCACTATTGGACTGTAAAAGTGGCGCTATCGTTAAGCAGGGGTGCTGTTTGCTCAGCAGAACACCATAAAAACAGCTTTTTGATTCTCTAGAATCAATTTTTATTTTGTAACACATTTTTACTCTTTGTACGATATTTGCATAGTGGACATGAAGCCAAGTTTGACAAGAGATTGAGTATGAGCTGCGGGTTCCGCAGAACGGGACCTATATCATGAAACCTACTGCAAGCTGCGAAGCAGCGCAGCTGTGGGTAAATATGCTCCCCATAAAGAGTTCCTCAAAGGGGGACTAACGCATCCACTATGATGTTGAAGATGATAGTCGGTCCCGCTTTGCGGAACCAAGAGTTGGTGAGGTGCTGCTTATTTGTCTGAAAGAAATGAAATGAAGGCTCGTACCTTATGATACGAGAGCGTGTATCAGTTGATTGACAATCTTAAGAACAAAAGTTTTGGGAAAGAAGAATAAAAGTTTGGGGAAATTTGTTTACAATTCTGAGATTTTTATTACCTTTGTAAACAAAACCAAAATACTATGCCTAACGATTCATTTGCAATCAGACTACGGGAAGCAAGACGCATGCGAAAACTCAGCATGGATAAGCTCATCGAACTTGCCGACTTTGTTGTAACAAAGCAAAGTCTTTCAAGGTATGAGCGAGGCGTCATGCGTCCTCATGCCAACGTCCTTTCGGCGCTGGCAAAGGCCCTTGATATCAGCGAAGAATATTTTCTCGGCACCAACCTAAACATTAACATACCAATGCTACGCACCACATCTGGAGGCAAGCTGCAGGAAGATGTTCTCACGGCTATAGAGGCGCGCCTGTCCTTTTGGACAGAACGGCTTATCGCCAAAGAACGTGAGGCTGGCATCTCCGAAGAGTTTAAGAATCCCATAGAAAACGTTCAGGTATCCTCACTTGAAGATGCCATCCAAGCAGCTGACCTCCTCCGCCAGCTCTGGCATTGCGGCGACGGTCCCATCGCCAGTGTGCTTCGCCTGTTGGAACGCAAGGGCATCAGAATCATGGAGGACGAACTTCCTGCAGATGTTTATGGCCTCAGCACATGGGCAGACCATCGTCTGCCGCTCATAGTCGTTGACACCCGCCTTTCAAAGACCACAGCTGACCGTCTGCGTTTCACAGCCGCTCACGAGCTCGCCCACCTTCTCCTCTCCTTCCCTCCCTCTTCAGACCTGTCAGAAGAAAAGCGTTGCCACAAGTTCGCCAGCTTCTTCCTCTTCCCCAAGTCCGCATTCATAGAAGAAATGGGCGGCGAGCATCGCGACGAACTGACGCTTGAGGAGATGATAGACCTAAAGGAACTGTACGGCGTCTCCATCGCCGCCCAAGTGCACGAAGCTTGGGACCTCCGCATGATTTCGCGCGAACACTACGACTGGTGGTACGACAAGAACATAAATAAGAACCGACTGGAAAAAGGTTGGGGAGTATACGCCTTCCCAGAGACGGTCGGTAGGGAGAAGAGAGTGGAGGCAAGGATAAAAAAGAAATAATAAAAACAATAATAAACAATGAGAATTCATATTTCTACAACAAAAAATACCAGCTTAGTTCCATTTGATTATCAGCAAAAACTGGTTGGAACTATTCATAAATGGATAGGACACAATTCTATTCATGACAAAATTTCGCTATATTCATTTTCATGGTTAAAGGGAGGAGAAAAAGTATCAAACGCTTTAAATTTCCCTAAAGGTGCAACAATGTTTATCAGCTTTTATGAGGAGGATGTTATGAGAAAAGTAATAAAGAATATTCTTGACGATTCTCAGATGTTTTGCGGCATGTCAGTAACAAACATTACTATTGATGACACTCCTTCATTGGAAAGCCAAGAACTGTTCTTCTGCGCAAGCCCTATTTTCATTAAAAGGAAGATGGAAGATGGGAATGTCAAGCAATTCACCTATGATGACGAACAGGCAAGCACACTTCTCAAAGAAACCTTAACAGCAAAAATGAGAGAAGCAGGATTGGAAGAGGACGAGACTTTAGACATAAGGTTCGACACTTCCTATAATAAAAAGAGACTTAAATTAATACGCTATCGTGGTATTGGCAACAAAGCAAGCCTTTGTCCAGTAATCATAAAAGCAAAGCCAGAAACAAAACTATTTGCTTGGAATGTAGGAATTGGCAATTGCACGGGGATTGGATTTGGAGCTATTTACTAATTAAGAGAAAGGGTTTAACAATGTATGTAGTAACATATAAAGGACAATTTGGCTTTATAAAGCCATGGACTGCTGTTCGTGATGGCGAAACATTCAGCCAACAATTTCTCACACCTTCAATAATTGAGGGCATTGAGAAAAAACTTTTTCCCGAACTATTGAACATTTCAGGAATTCACAAAATACTAAGGCATAAGCTTAAGTATGATTCAATGGATACTCAACAAGAGGTGACACAAACAAGAGGTTGGCAGTATAAAAATAAGACTTTCATTAGAGATCGTTCTGTATTGAAACGTTCTGTCCTTTTGAATCCTGTTTTGTATATAGCTTTCGAAAGAAAAGAAGATGCTATTATAGCCTCAAAGCAACATGTATGTGTTTGCAGAAATGAGGACATTCTCTTGCCTGAATCAGAAATCCGTGTTATGGAAGAAGAGCAATTCAACCAATTATCAGGTTTTGAGTTGCGCTTTGGCGAGTCTGAACAATCATTCCTCGTTGGCTACAATCGTTTTAATGACAATCAACCAATGTTGGGTTGGATAGAATATAACGGTCAATCATTACTTTAAACCTAAATATCTCAGTATGAACACTCATCAAGAAATATTAGCTAAAAGCGATAAAAATGGACACATCAGTTTGTATCAGCATCTTAAGAATGTTGCTGATATAGCCCGTGTTATGGCTAAACATATAGGACTTGATGAACAAGTAGCCATAGAAGGAGCATTGTTGCATGACATAGGAAAAACCAGTCCCATGTTTCAGAAGAAGCTGAATGCAACAAGTCAAGAGAAACCTGGTTCTGTATTTCGCCACGAGATAGCTTCCCTATTCTTCCTGTCATTAATATGTAAGGAACATAGAGATGCTGTTGTAGATATGATAGTAGCTCATCACAAATCCATATATAAGGATGTCAGAGAGTTGGGTATTTTAGACTTGGATGACAACACGGATTGCTTCGAAGAACATTCACGTGGATTCAAGCAATGGTGTGACGTAGCCTTAGATATTCTTGAAAGTCTTGGTATGAAAACTCATAAGATTTCAATGGAAGAAGCCAACGCAAATTATGAATACGTCATAAATTATTGCGATAAGCGAAAAGCAGCTTGCTCTGAATGGAGAGGATTGATGATGGCTGCAGACCACATGGCTTCTGCAATGGAAACTATATCAGAAATGCCATTGGATAAACTCTTTATCAAGCCGGATTTATCTTTTTACAATAGACAGAGTGAGCTTTATCCTTTGTCAATGATAACTGTAGACAATAATAAAAAGCATACATTGGTGACAGCTCCAACTGGAGCTGGAAAGACGGATTTCCTGCTAAGGCGTTGTCATGGAAGAGTGTTCTATACTCTACCTTTCCAAGCATCCATTAATGCTATGTATGATAGGATAAAAAGAGATTTGTCTGATACTGATGCACAGGTTTATCTTCTGCATGCAGCGTCCAATCTGAAAGTGAAAGATGGTAAGGTGGAAGAAAGTATCATGCAACGTCATGTAGGTGCATCAGTGAAGGTTCTGACTCCACACCAGATGGCTTCTGTAGTTTTTGGCATTAAAGGCTATGAGGCTATGGCTATGGATTTAAGAGGATGCGACATTATACTGGATGAGATACACACCTATTCTGACGTTATGCAGACTATAGTTCTGCGCATTATAGAGATTCTTGTCGCATTAGACTGTAAGGTTCATGTAGGAACTGCAACGATGCCGACTGTATTGTATGAAAAGATACTTAAACTATTTGGGGGAAATGATGCTGTTTATGAGGTTAAGTTGGACTCTCAAACGCTTCAGACATTCAACCGACATCAAATATACAAGCTCAAAGACAAAAAAGAATCCTATGACGTGATAGCCTCTGCAATAAACAGTAATTCTAAACTTCTCATTGTATGCAACCAAGTAAAAAGAGCACAAGAGCTGTATGAGAATGTTGAGAATCTATATCCAAAGGTGAAGAAGATGCTCGTGCATAGCAGATATAAACGAAGAGACAGAGCAAGATTGGAAACTGAATTGCGGGAAGAATTCAACAATTTAGAAAATATTCCATGCATCGTGGTATCAACTCAAGTTGTAGAAGTAAGTCTTGACATCAGCTTTGACGTAATGATTACCGAGTGTGCTCCCATTGATGCTCTTACACAGCGTATGGGACGAATTAATCGAAAGCGTACAAGAGATACCATAGGACACTACAAGCCGATATATGTCATAGCACCATCTGAAGATGA
>OIXX01000155.1_pt1 | contig 55677 bp, 67 predicted proteins | sample 1588161 | NCBI WGS metagenome assembly OIXX01 (sample SAMN03283274) | human gut metagenome | biome: human-associated habitat; material: feces | host: Homo sapiens | place: Peru | collected 2012 | reverse complement strand
GTTCTCGTAAGACCTAATGTAAAGCCTTTTATTTAAATCCGATAGGATTTGCGCCCATAAGCGGTATGTGGAGAAAGGTTTTTGTTAAAGCCCTGCCTAACACAGCAGACAGTCTCACAGATAAAATTCCTGTTTAGCTATGAGGAGATTCTTTTATTCCATTCCAGGTATGATGCCACCGAGGTCTGCCATCAGCTGTTCCTTCGTGACGCCTTCGCGTAGGACGATGAAGATGGTGTCGTCGCCGGCTATGGTGCCGAGGATGTCGTCAATGTTACTGTTGTCGATGTTGTAGGCGATAGCACTTGCGTAACCGGGACGCGTACGTATAACACCCATGTTGCCGGAGAACGTGATGGAACGGTAGCCGGGGATGCGGAGCATCTCGGAAGCCGACCGGGGCGAGGCAACACGCTTATACATCGTCTCATTAGGCAACACATAGACGTACTTGCCGTTCATGCTTGCCGCCTTAGCCACCTTCAGCTGCTTGAAGTCGCGACTCAGCGTGGCTTGCGTTACCTGATAGCCTTCCTTTGACAGAGCTTCCAATACCTCTTCCTGACTGCCCATCTCATTGCTTGAGATAAGCATCTTCAATGTCTCTATTCTATCACTCTTCAGTTTCATAAGTATTATTGTTTGGATTATTACGTTCGTATAATTATACGTTTGCGAATACAAAAGTACAAATAATCGAATAATTATCCAAACCTTCTTGAATAAAAATCCACGAAAGTTCCGTTTTATTCAACTTACTCCCCATTTCTGGTCATATCGCGATAGATGCCGTCCACGATGGAGTCCGCCAAAGAGATGTTCGGTACGATGATGCTGTCACAATCCAAAGAGCGTGCAACCATCAGGAAAATCTCGGCTGCGGGGATGATAACGTCGGCGCGGTCCTCCTTCAGCTTGAACTTCTCCATGCGCTCCTGTATGGACAGCGGTGCAAGTTCGCAATACAGCTCCTTCAACTTGCCGAGAGGCAGCACACGCTTGTCGCTGTCTGACTTGGCAAGTCTGTAGAGGCGGTTGATGTTGCCGCCCGAACCGATAATCTTCGTACCGGGAAATTCGCGAGCATATTCCTCCAGCATACGGCACATGGCGTCGCGTTCCTCCTGCGTCACAGCTCCGGCAAGCATACGCAAGGTACCCACATTGAACGAATGGCTCTCGGCGAGCATGCCGTCATGGAGGAGCGATATCTCCGTAGATCCGCCGCCCACATCCACGTAGGCATAATTGCCCACGCCGCTGTCGGTGTTCTCCACGAGGTTGTTGCAGAGCAGCTGCGCCTCAGCCGCACCGGGGATAATCTCCAGTCTGATGCCCGTATGCTTCTCTATGCGCTGCATCACCTTCTTGCCGTTGTCGGCATCGCGCATGGCTGACGTGGCGCAAGCGCGATAATGGTCAACCTTATACAGCTGCATAAACTCGCTGAATCCTTTCATCATGTGCAACATCATGCGCTGGCGCTCCTTCGATATCTTGCCGAGGGCGAAGACATCCTTTCCGAGGCGCAGCGGAATGCGCACAAACATCAGCTTTCGTATGCGTTGTGAGGCAGGGGCGTTATCGTCAAAACTCTTTATCAGCAGTCTGGCTCCGTTCGAGCCAATATCTATAGCAGCGATGTTCATATATATATATTGTGTCTATATCTTGTTGTATTCGATGTGTAATTGTTCCTGTGAGCGGAACGGCTCCTCACCTTCCTCCACGGTCTGTATCCTGTTGGTTCCGTATCCGTCAACGATGCGTCCGTTGGTGGTGTCGCGCAGACCGTAGTCTACGGTGCGCAGGAGGTCGCGCTTCATGTCCTCGTCGTAAACGGGCGTCAGCACCTCAATGCGTCCCGTGAGGTTGCGCGGCATCCAGTCAGCAGAACCGATGAAGTAGCGCGGTCGGTCGTTGTTGCAGAACACGAGGATGCGCGAGTGCTCGAGATAACGGTCGATGATGCCCACCACGCGGATGTTCTCGCTCATGTCCTTCACGCCCGGCACCAGCGAGCAATTGCCACGTACCAGCGCGTCAATGCGCACGCCAGCCTTCGACGCAGCGTACATCTTGTTGACGATATCGGGGTCGGTGATGTGGTTTATCTTTATCTTCACCCATGCCGGCTTGCCCTCACGCGCGTTCTTTATCTCGTTGTCGAAGAGGCGGATGATGCGTGTCTTCATTGAGTTGGGCGACACGAGCAGCTCCTTGAACCGCATCGGCGAGAACGGACGGTCGATGAAGTCGAACACCTTTGCCACCTCCGACACGATGCCCTGACGTGCGGTCATCATGAGATAGTCGGTATAGACGCGGGCGTTGCCCTCATGGAAGTTGCCGGTTCCGACGCAGGCGATGTCGCCCTTCGTGCTCTTTATGTAGAGCAGCTTCGAGTGGATCTTCAGTCCTTCCACACCGAAGATGACGTTCACGCCCTCTTCCTGCATGCGCTTGCTCCACTTGATGTTGCTTTCCTCGTCGAAACGTGCCAGCAACTCCACCACTGCCGTGACCTTCTTGCCGTTACGTGCAGCGCAGATGAGCGCCTTCACCACCTTCGAGTCCTTAGCCAGTCGGTAGAGCGTGGTCTTTATCTCCTTCACGCTTGGGCGCAAGGCTGCCTCACGGAGCAGACGGATATAAGCGTCAAACGAATGGTAAGGCACGTGTATGAAGCGGTCCTGACGACGGATGGAGTCGAGCACGGAGGTCTCCGAGAGAAATTCGGGCTTCATCACCGGCTGCCATTTCTCGAACTTCAGCTCCGTGTGTCCGCAGTCGGGGAACGACATGAGGTCGCGATGGTTCTGATAACGTCCTCCGGCAAGCGACGTGTCGAGCTCCTGTACGTTGAGACGTTCGAAGACGCGCTTCTGCATTTCGCGCGGCATGTCCTTGTCATAGATAACGCGGATGGGTTCGCCACGCTTACGCGAGCTAACGCCCATCGCAATCTTCTCCATAGCTCCGTAGTCGGCATCGTTGTCCACCTCCATCTCGGCGTCCTTCGTAAACTTGAAGGAATAAGCCTCATACGTGGAAGGCTTGGTGCCGATAAAGATAAGCGGGAGGCAGAATCTTACGACGTCGTCCAGATACATAATATTGTCGAAACCGTCCGACGACGGCACCTTTATGAAACGTCCGAACACGCGGTCGGGAACTTTGATGACGGCATACTTCACCTTGCCGTCGCCACCGATATGGCGTTTCTTCACGACGAGGTAGATGCGGTTGTCCTCCAATGTGTTGAGGTCGTCAATGGCGGAGAGCCATATAGGATTGGTTGATCCGTTGAGCTTGTCATAATAGAAGCGCTTGAGGAAGTCGCGCTGCTCCTCGCCAAGCTGCGTCTCGTTGATAAGGCGGATGTGATGCTGCTCCAGCTCCTCAAACACCTTGTCAATGGCCTTGGAGTATTCGGCTGAATACTCCTCGTTGAGGTGATTGATGGTCTTGAGCGTACGCTTCATCTGCTTGCGGTTTTTCTCTGGAACGTTTTCGTTGTCAACAATGCGATTGAGCGATGCTACACGAACGCGGAAAAACTCGTCGAGGTTGTTGCTGTAGATACCGAGGAAAGAGAGGCGCTCGAGCAATGGCACGGTGGGCTTCTCCGCTTCCTGGAGGATGCGATGATTGAAGTACATCCAGCTTACGTCACGTTCGACGTAGGTTATGGGCTTACTTTTCGCCATTGCTGCCCTCCTTTCCTGCGTTATCTTTCTTGTCCGCGTTATCCTTCTTTATCTTCTTATCCTTCTTTTCTTCCTTCTTCTCTTTCTTTTTCTTCTTCTCTTCCTTCATCTCCTTAGCGGGTTCATTGACAGGCTCTGCCTTCGGAGTTTCAGGCTTGATGTCTGCCGAAGCTACATGCTCGTTGCCGAGAACGAGGGTGTCGCTCTCTGATGTTATATGAAGAATCTTGCGATATGCCTTCTCCTTTCCCTGCGGCACGAGGATGGTGTAGAGATTGAAGCAGTCAGAGAAGGCTGTGCGTGAGAGGCTCTGCACCTCGCCGAGGAACGTCACCTTCTTAAGGCTTTCGCAACCGCCGAAAGCGTAGGGCGCAATGGTCTTTACCGAAGCTGGGATGACCACTTCCTCAAGGGCGTCGCAGTCAGAGAACGAGTCGCGACCGATGCGCTCCAGTCCGTCGGGCAGCTGCACCTTCTTAAGCTTCGCACGACGTGTGAAGGCAAGGCTGCCGATCACGCGAACCGTCTTCGGCACGATTACCATGGCGGCGTCGGTGAGGCACGATACGAGGCGTGTACGGTCAGCACTGTAGAGCATCTTGTTCTCAATGACGTAAGCCTCCGACTCGTTGTTTATCACCTTGCTGTCGAGGTCGACAAACGGATTCTTGCCTATCTTCTCCACGGAAGCTGGGATGCAGACCGATTCGAGCGAGATGCAGCGGGCGAATGCCTCATCGCCAATGCGCTCCACGGTGTTGGGCACAGCCACATTGCGAAGGAAAGCGCAACCCCAGAAAGCGTTGTCGCCAATCTCCTCCGTGTCGTCCTTTACGGCATAGCTTCCCTCGATGGTCTTCTTAGCCGAAACCAGACTCTTGCCGTTCTTTGAGTAAAAAACTCCCCAGCCGTCGTCACGGGCACCGTCTATCTGCTTAAGAGTAAGCTTGAGCACCTGACTCTCGAATTTATCACCACTGTCCTTGCGTTTCTTAAGAATGCCAAGAATCGCCTTTTTATAATCTTTCATATCTCACATTATTTTTTCGCTGCGAAATTACGACACGAATAAGACAAGAAAATGACAGCAATGTTAAGATTGTATTACAATGAAATTCGAACAAAAGACACATCCTGCATTATGAGCATAAAGTTATTACAAATTGCAGTTTATTTAGTTGAGATTTGAGAATGGAGAGTTGAGAGTTATGATATGTATGATAGTTAATATATTGATTATTATATACTTAATAAGGTAATCATAACTCTCAAATTTCAACTCTCAACTCTCAACTTCGTTAGATAAATTCCTGTTTAGCGCTGATGTTATTCATGAGCCTCCTATGTTTGCATTAGCTACTTGTAAAGTTGTGCAATACAGCTGCTTTCACACGACTATAGCAGCTCTTTTATCCAACTAAACGTCTTCGTCCACCTCCATATAGTGGTACGCGGCAAATCCGTAATATTCCTTATCTGAGGATTCGACATACCTATACGCATCAGGTAGCACACCTGCATCTGCTGATCGTTCAAGGCAGTTACACGACTGAGCAGCATATCGCTGAAGTCAGGATAGACACTGTCAACGGCAGAGAACAGACGCTTCCAGTCCACCTCATCCATCCTCCTCTTGCCATCAGCCGCCAAACGCACCCACGCTATGACGTCATCGGCATTCTCCTGCATCTCGGAATGACGCAGCTTCTGCAAGAGCGACTGGCTTTGCCGGCGCTTTTCCTCCAACTGACCTTGGGTTTCCTCAAGAAGCATGGTCCGTCTTACCATCTCAGCCTGCGAGCTGACGAAGGCACGCTCTTTCCTGCGCATATAATATATCGCAACGACATATAACAATATCACCATCAGGACAAGGGCGATAAGGACAGCAAGCATGTATCGGTCTGCGCGTGCATGTAAGTAATAAATTTCATCTGACATACCACAAAGGTAAGCAGAAAATGCAAGAAACTCATATTTTACGAAGGTTTTAATCTATGGTTTCGCTGGAAAACCATTAATTTTGCAAATTATCCCGTTATAACCAAACAGTCAAGAACACTCACTCATGAAGAATATCCCGTATTTCATTGCCATCGTTTATGTGGCAGCCATACTGTTACGCTATCTGAAGGCAAGGCGACAGCTCGACCTCCATGATATAAAGAACAAAAGATTTCTGACAGACCAGGTATTGGAGATTGAGAAATTTTCGATGTGGGTGACTATTCTGTTCATGATCAAGCATAGCGGCGTTACCGTCTATTCTTCAGCCACGTGCATCTTGACCGTCATCTCAGGAATGCTGTTTCTGCGAAGCAATAAAGAAGCGTCGCCACTGGAGTTTCTCTCCAGCATATCCTGCATGGCGCTTATAGGACTGACACACATAGCATGGTACGTTCTCATGCTAATCGAATAAGGACACAGCTGATTATCTGCATATTACTACATCTTTTCCAGAGTTGGAACAAGGTGGAACAAGGTTTTATTTCGCGAAAAAGCAACATATCGTAATTTTGCAACCAAGAGAATGCGAAACGCAGATATAAGAAATAAAAACCTATAAGTTATGACATTTAAAGAATTTATAACGGTCCTTATTCTGGCTATACTGACTGGCTTGGACCAATGGGAACTGAGGCGCCGTTTGCGCAAAGGCAACGTAGATGCACAAACAATACACGCGAGGAGCATGGTGAATCTCACCTCAATGCTGATGCAGTCAACGATTCTCATCATAATAATATCGCAAGGTCTGTCGCTGCTGAGCGCCATCCTCACCGCCGCCACTTTCATTACAGCTATTTGGACGCTATACTATGACAACAAAAGCGGACAAAGGCAGCAAGCATGGAAGATTATCAGAATAATAATCGCCACTATGCTGGCGAACATAGGAGGATGGTACATGGCAGGGCTGTAACGTGTAAGCTTGCAGTGCAAACATAGGAGGCTATGGCGTCTCGCCGTAGCCACGCACCCACGAACACAAGCTAATTGAGTATGAGCTGTGGGAGGCTGCACCCACGAACACAAGCTAATTGAGTATGAGCTGCGGGAGGCTGCACCCACGAACACAAGCAAATTGAGTATGAGCTGCGGGTTCCGCGAAGCGGGACCTATATCATGAAACCCACTGCAAGCTGCGAAGCAGCGCCGCTGTGGGTACGTGCGATACTTCCACCCCGATATCGTTCCCCGAAGGGGGACTAACGCATCCCGTATGATGTTGAGGATGATAGTCGGTCCCGCTTTGCGGAACCAAGAGGGGGAGAGGGTGATGCTTATCCCACAGCTGCGCTCCTTCGGAGCTTGCAGTGGGTTTCTGACGGATACGTGTCCCCTCGGGACACGGCTGCTGATTGATGTTCTACTATGGGAGGGTGCGTGGCTACGGCGAGACGCCATAGCCTCCTAAGTTTGTTCTGCTGCTTGTGGTTCCTAAGCTTCTTCTTGTCTGCCGTAATTCTAAACAGAATAATTCACCGCTCGGCTTTGCCGCTTACCTAAGCAAGAACTCCTAATTCGGGTGTTGCACACCCGTTTGTGTTTTTATATGTTTTTCCGCTTATGGGCGCGTGCTGTGCACAAATAAAAGGCTTTACGTTAGGTTGTCGAGAACTGGTTCTCGTAAGACCTAATGTAAAGCCTTTTATTTAAATCCGATAGGATTTGCGCCAATAAGCGGATTGTGGATAAAGGTTTTTGTCAAAGCCCTGCCTTATACAGCAGATAGTCTCGCAGATAAATCCCTGTTTGTGTTTTATATTCCGAGACTATCCCTAAGCCGCTCCAGCGCTTCCTTCAGCACGCTACGCGGCGCAGCCACATTCATTCGCATAAATCCCTTGCCACCCATTCCGAACATCTCGCCATCGTTGAGCGCAAGACGGGCACGGTTGACAAAGAGGTCGATGAGGGCATCGTGGTCGAGTCCGAGGCCGCGGCAGTCGAGCCATACGAGGAATGACGCCTGGGGACGCAGAGCGCGAACCTGGGGAAGATTCTCCTTAAACCATGAGATTACGAAGTCGATGTTGCCCTCCACATAGCGCAGCATCTGACGACGCCACTCCTCACCTTCACGATAAGCGGCGATGGTGGCGATGGGCGCGAAGAGATGTGGCTCGTCCAGCTCGTTGGCGGTAAGCCATGAGAAGAACTTCAAGCGGAGCTTCTCGTCGGGCACCACGCAGAAAGAGCTGACGATGCCGGCGATGTTGAACGTCTTGGACGGTGCCATGAACGTAATGCTGCAATGCGCTGCCTTCTCTGAAACAGAGGCGAAGGGATGGTGCTTGTTGCCGTAGAGCGCCATGTCGCAATGTATCTCGTCGCTGATGACGATGATGCCACGCTCGTAGCAGAAGTCGGCGAGACGGCGAAGCGTATCTACGTCCCAGACTATTCCGGCAGGATTGTGCGGGTTGGAGAGGATGAGCACGCGGCACTTAGAGTCTGCCACCTTCGCGAGATTGTCGAAGTCCATGGAGTAAGAGCCGTCGGCATTCTCGATGAGCGGATTCATCACCACCTCACGACGGTTGCCCTCGGGAGTGAGGCGGAAGGGATGATAGACGGGCGGCTGGATTATCACCTTCTCGTCCTCCTTCGTGAAGACGTTGATGACGAAGCCGATGCCCTTCACGATGCCGGGGATGAAGCGCATCCACTCCTCCTCCACTTCCCACTGATGATGGTCGGCTATCCAAGTACGGACGGTCGGCCATAAGTCGCGCGGCACGATGGTGTAACCGAAGAGTGAGTGGTCGAGACGGCGGCGAAGCGCATCGGTGATGAACTGGGGAGTCTCAAAGTCCATGTCTGCCACCCAAAGCGGCAGCAGGTCGGGTCGTCCGTAGCGTTCGGCAAGCACCTCATGCTTGAGGTCGCCCGAACCTGAACGGTCCACAATCTTATCGAAGTCGTATGTTGTCATGCTAATGCGTGTTTGATGTCGGTCATGCTAATGCGTGTTTGATGTCGGTCATGCCAATGCTTGCTTGAAGTCGTCGAAGAGATCGTCCACGTCCTCCATGCCCACGGAGATGCGGATGGTGGTGTCGAGCACGTCCATGGCAGTACGCTGCTCGTCGTTGAACGGACCGAAGATGGTGCTGGCGGGATGGATGGCGAGGGTGCGGTTGTCGAAGAGGTTGGTGGCACGGCGGATGAGCTTCAGGCTGTTGATGAACTTGAAGCAAGCCTCTTTCGACTCAAGGTCGATGGTGAACATGCAGCCGGCGGTCTTGCCGAACTGGCGCTGCGCTAATTCGTAATAAGGATTGTCGGGCAGACCGACGTAGTTGACGCTCTTGATGGCAGGGAGCGAACGGAGTCGATTGACGAGAGCCACGGTGTTGCGCACCTCATACTCGTAGCGTGCCTTGAGGTTCTCCAGTCCGAGGTTCTGCATGTAAGCCACGTGCGGAGTCATGTAAGCACCGAGATTGAAGAGCATCTCGTCATGGAGGCGACGGGCAAACTCGGGATGACCGCCGTAATCGATGACGATGCCGCCGAGAGTGGTGGCTCCGCCGGAAAGATACTTGGTGGTGGACACCACTTCGATGTCGACGCCAAGCTCATGTGCGCTGAACTCTGTGAAAGGAATGACCGTGGTGTCTGCCACGAGGGGAATGTTGTGCTTGTGGGCAATGCTTGCCAAAGCGGCAAGGTCAGCCACCTCAAGCTGCGGGTTGGTGATAATCTCAAGGAAGATGCAGCATGTGCTCTCGTCTACGGCAGCCTCCACTTCTTCGAGGTTGGTAAGGTCGCAAAGATGAGGAGTGACACCCAGACGCGGCAGGGTCTTGGTGAGGAGCGAATAGGTATTGCCGAACATGTGGCGCGATGACACCACGTTCTTACCCTGCTCAACGAGAGAAAAGAGAGCGCCGGAGATGGCTGCCATACCTGACGACATGGCTGTGACGCGCTCGGCACCGGTGAGAGCCTTGATCTTAAGCTCAAGATAATTTACCGTTGGGTTCATCACACGCGAGTAGTCGGGCTCTTCTATGCGTCCGCAGAAAGCGTCGGACATAACGGAGGCGTTATCAAACTCGTAGGCGAGCGTATGATATACCGGCATGCTGAGTGCGCCGTATGCGTCGCCTTTCTGGAATGGGGTGTCAACAGCAAGTGTCTGCTTCTTCATGACAATAAAAGCTTATTTATTAATTACGCCGCAAAGTTATATCATTTTTATGGTTTTCGTGTCATTCCGATTGCTTTTTGTTTATTATAAATACATAAAAACAATACATACAATCATATATACAACATAATATATAATATGTACGTACTACGTACGAACAAAAAAAAGACCGCCTAACATCACTGCCGAGCGGTCAATCTTTTCTTGATTATCAAACAATTACAAACTGCTTTTTCTAAATTCTTTACCTATTAATCGATTGAAATTATCCCTTTAGTCTGTGTCTATTAATATGGGACGGAAGATACACTTTCTTCTTATATATCACCATATTCATTTAGTGCTTGTGTTTTGAATATTTAATTAGTCTTATGTGTTGGCTTTCATACGTATCAAGAAGAAACGGCGCCGTCACGGCGAAGGTTCGTTAGCCCGACGGCTTTCGCATTGTTCCTTTTGACGATTGCAAAGTTAGAGAAAAAATCGAAGGGTTATGGTTCAAAAAATAAAAAATAATTGGAAAATAACGGAAAATTTGCATACCATAAATGTTACATCCAAAAATACAAGAAAGGCGAAAATCGCCAAAAAACTAAGAGGAAAAGAATGGATAGAATTGCAAAATCAATTGCAAAAATTTGTACTATTTGACATTTTTGACATGTAAAACCGAACAGTTTCACGAATTTACAAGTGAAAAAGTAGATTTGTATATTTACACAAAGCGTATTTTGACAAATTATATACGTAGATTTACAAATAAAAGCATTGCTTTGCGAAGATATCAGAAACTCAAAGAAACTTATGCTACTGATTTTACAAGGCTTGTTCTTTACTAAAGATATTAGTATCTAAAGATTTCTCAAGATAAACAAAGAAAAGACGATTTTATAAGTAAAGAAGCAGAAAACATAAGAAATAATGGAAGGACAAAAAAATAAGGCTAAACGTAAGAACAGTTTATCTGCTGCTCATACGTCATAGCCTTAGGCGTTAAAAGTTATTCACCAACCAAAATTTATAATTTTCCCATCGGGGGGGGGGGAAATTTTTCACCCATTCTCCACTGCTTCGGACTGCATCCGCACATCTGCTGAAAGGCTCTACGGAACGTTGAGAGCGAATTAAAGCCAGACATGGTGGCAATCACCTCATAAGTATAGTCTGAGTCGGTCAGGAGGTGCTTGGAATAGTCCAGACGGTACTTGTTGACATAGTCATAGAACGTAGTGCCACAATATACATTAAAGAACATACTCATGTACGTACGATTGGTGCCGAGTCGGTTAGCGAGAGTGGAAAGACGCAGTTCTGGATCGAGATATATCTTCTCTTCCTTGAAAATCGCAGACAAACGGTCGGACATCTCTGCGAACATAGTACGGTCAGCAGCTGTAAGGCCTTTAGAATCCACCTCATCGCTGTCAGAACTTTCACAGTCTTCATCATCAGCAATATTGGCTGGGGATGAAACTTCCGCATTGTCCTGCCCCATATTATTATCAACATTAATGATGGTTTCTGATGGTTCTTCATCATCAGCCTTACCGTCATCTGTGGTTTTGATCTGAGAGAAACCAGATAGGGAAGGAGAAAGCGTAACCTTTGCTTTATCCGCAAGGAAGGTATGGTAAGCATCTATATCATCGAAACCATTCATAATAACAGACTTTACTACTGTCTCGATCTGAACAAGACAATTCGCCACAAGAGCCCAACCGAAGATGGAAATAAAGATATACAGCATATCAGCATACATGTTCTTGGTAGCTGTACGGATCATCCAGGTGATTAGCATTGCAATGAAGCAGGAAAGTATGTAATACGTCCAATGGAAATGCACTTTATTGATATTGGAATACTCTTGCTGGATCAGACGACGATAGACCGGCAGACGCCATAAAACAAGGATTATAGCAAGTATTCCATACACTACAGACAATGCATACAGCAGGAAATAAATGCGTGAAGATAGGGTGCTCAGGAAAAGAGCTACGCATAAAGCGAACGGAGCTATAATGACCGTACCTTTAAAGAAAGTGAGGAAGCGAGGGAAACACAGCTCAATGAGCACTAACACGAACAGTGGTAGCGCAGTAATGTCGATGGAGGCAATGAAGGGGCTGTAAACGGAAAAAGCGCCTTCCACATTGTCAGGATTGGAAAGGAAAAAGAGATCCTTGAAGTAATTAACGCCCATTAAAGCCATGAGTGAACACAAAAGTATCCTCAGACGACTCTGGCGACGGTATATGAATAGCCAAGCCATCATGGAGTGAAACATGACAGCCATTCCATATACGGCATACAGCAAATGTAACTTATCAATCATATCCTTACGTTGTAATTTAACCTATGTGGTCCATTAACTGCAGATAATACAAATAAACAATATAAATACATTCTCAAACACTATAAGTAATAGAGAATTGTTACACATTCATAAGACACAACAAGACCCTCTCAGGCCAAAAGAGTATCCTAAATGACTATTTAAATATTCAAATGTAAAATCGTAAGCAGCTATCCTTGTAATTATTAATAGCAAATATAATACTTTGATGAATATCAAACCCAAAAAGTGACCTATATTTCTATTTCATTAACACAGCCGCATTGGTTTTAACAAACGTAAACACACAAATAAATAACACAAATATAAGTGTCAGTTATTTTCCTTCTTGCGGTTGGCTATAAATCCCATAACTAAGGTAACGGCAACAATAGTGCAAAGATTGAGCACGAAATAATAGACTAAAATAGATAAATTACTCTCGAATGTGTTCTCGTTATAACCAAAGAGGTTAAACAAGATGGAGAATAAAAAGAAAAAGAGCAAATAGACACCCATTTCAAGTATAAAGCTATGCTTCTTGATTTTCTTTGCCATGATGTGTAGAGTATTATGAATTAATAATAGAATACTGCAAAGGTAAGTCTTTTTTTGATACAACATAGTAGGCAGATGATTTTTTTGATAAATTCCTTGACATAGCCTCCGCCAAACTATAACTTTGCAAACAGAAAGTATAGACATTAAAAATAAACACTAACACAAAACCATGGAAAACAAAAGAATTGGCATTAAAGAATTTGAAAACACCATCATACCGGATGGTTGGGCAAGATGCTTCAACGAAGCTTGTAGACAACACGACTCATGCGTCCGCTTCAAGGCGGGCGAAGCACTCTCTAAGGATCAGACGGAAGGTTGCTCGGTTTACCCGAATGCTGTAAAAAAAGACGGCGTATGCAAGTATTACAAGGCATACAAGACAATACGCACAGCATGGGGATTCAGAAAGATAATGGAGAACATTAAGGTGACTGACGCGAAAGCAATAAGACAAGAGTTGAGACTATTCTTCGGCAATAACAGCAGATACTATCGTTACTTCAACGGGAAGAACAAATTGACGGAAAAACAAAAGGTATGGATAGAAAAGCTCTTTGAAAGCTATGGTTACGCTGATATACAATTCGACCGTAACCTTGAGGAGGTGGACATATAAAAGAAAAAAAGGTCTGGCAGAACCACTTGGTTCCGTCAGACCTCATTCTATTGAGATAAAGTCGATAAATCGAATTATTCAGCCTTCGGCTCCTCAGTTGTAGCAACCTCAGCAGCAGGTGCCTCAGTCTCAGCAGCTGTAGACTTGCGGCTACGACGAGTCTTCTTGCCAGCCTTAGCAGTCTTAGCCATGTTCTCGTCGAAGTCAACGAGCTCGATGAATGCTATCTGAGCAGCGTCACCCTTACGAGTGCCGAGCTTGATAACGCGAGTGTAACCACCGGGACGGTCGCCTACCTTCTCAGCTACAGTGCTGAAAAGCTCCTTAATGGCGTACTTGTTCTGGAGGTAGCTGAATACTACACGACGAGAGTTAGTGCTGTCGTCCTTGCAGCGTGTGATCAGCGGCTCTACATACATCTTCAAGGCCTTTGCCTTGGCGAGGGTCGTAGTGATTCTTTTGTGCATGATCAGCGAAACAGCCATGTTAGCGAGCATAGCGCTACGATGAGATGCAGTACGACCCAGGTGGTTGAATTTCTTATTGTGTCTCATTTTGTTTTATTCTTTATCTAATTTGTATTGAGAAATGTCGGTACCAAACGACAGATTCAGACTCTCGAGCAAATCATCAAGCTCTGAAAGCGATTTCTTACCGAAGTTGCGGAACTTGAGAAGGTCCGTCTTGTTGTACTGTACGAGGTCGCCAAGAGTCTCGACATCGGCTGCCTTGAGGCAGTTGAGGGCACGAACTGAAAGGTTCATGTCTACGAGCTTAGTCTTAAGCAACTGACGCATGTGGAGTACCTCCTCATCAAACTCCTGGTTGGTCTCATGGTCGGGATTCTCAAGGGTGATCTTCTCGTCAGAGAACAACATGAAGTGCTGGATAAGGATCTTAGCGGCTTCCTTAAGCGCGTCCTTCGGGTGAATGGAACCGTCCGTTGTGACTTCGATGACGAGCTTGTCGTAGTCGGTCTTCTGCTCGACACGATAAGGCTCAACAGCGTACTTCACGTTACGGATAGGGGTGTAGATAGAATCGATTGGAATTACGTTGACATCAGTGCAGAACTCCCTGTTCTCATCGGCTGTGACATAGCCACGACCCTTGTTGATGGTCAGATCAATCTGCATAGAGGCTTTTGCGTCTAAATGACAAATCACCAAATCAGGGTTTAACACTTCAAATCCAGTCAGATACTTGCCTATATCACCAGCCTTGAATTCTGTAGAATTCTCAACGGTGATACTAACTTTCTCATTCTCGAATTCTTCTACTACTTGCTTGAATCGAACTTGCTTGAGATTCAAGATAATGTTGGTAACATCTTCCTTTACACCAGGAACTGAAGAGAACTCGTGCTCAACACCCGCGATGCGGATAGTGTTCACGGCGTAACCCTCCAATGATGAAAGGAGAATGCGGCGCAAGGCGTTACCGATGGTAACACCAAAGCCAGGCTCCAACGGACGGAACTCGAACTTTCCGAACTGGTTGTCAGCCTCCAGCATTACTACTTTATCAGGTTTTTGAAATGCTAATATCGCCATTAATGTAATGATTTATTTAGAGTACAACTCAACGATTAACTGCTCCTTAATATTCTCTGGAATGTCAGCACGCTCTGGCTTGTGCAAGAACTTGCCACTCTTAGAATTGTCGTCCCACTCAATCCATGGGTACTTGCTATGATTGAAACCAGCAAGTGCTGCCTCGATTACCTCGAGAGACTTAGACTTCTCACGAACGGCAACTACCATACCTGGCTTAACTGCAAATGAAGGGATATTAACGACCTTGCCATCAACAGTGATGTGCTTGTGACCCACCAACTGACGTGCAGCAGCACGAGTAGGAGCGATACCAAGACGGAATACCACGTTGTCGAGACGGCACTCGAGATTCTGGAGCAGAACCTCACCAGTAATACCCTCAGCCTTAGCAGCCTTCTCAAACATATTACGGAACTGACGCTCTAATACACCGTAAGTGTACTTAGCCTTCTGCTTCTCTGCCAACATGACACCGTACTCAGACATCTTGCGACGACGGTTGTTGCCATGCTGTCCAGGAGGGAAGTTTCTCTTGGACAAAACTTTGTCAGCGCCGAAGATGGGTTCACCAAAACGGCGTGCAATTTTAGATTTCGGACCTATATATCTAGCCATAATAAATAAAATGCTTTATTGTTTGTATCTTTAATGTTATGCGGGGCAGAAAGACTGCCCTGCAAAGGGAATATGCTTAGACCTTACGTCTCTTCGGAGGACGGCAGCCGTTGTGGGGCAGCGGAGTTACGTCTACAATCTCCATTACCTCAATACCGCAGCTGTGAACGCCACGGATGGCTGACTCACGGCCGTTACCCGGACCCTTAACGTATGCCTTTACCTTGCGCAGACCAAGGTCGAATGCTACCTTGCCGCAATCCTCTGCTGCCATCTGAGCTGCGTACGGTGTGTTCTTCTTAGAACCACGGAAGCCCATTTTACCTGCAGAAGACCAAGAAATTACCTGTCCCTCGCTGTTTGCTAAAGATACAATAATGTTGTTGAACGAGCTGTGAACGTGAAGCTGTCCTATAGCGTCAACCTTTACATTTCTTTTTTTAGATGTTGCTGTTTTCTTTGCCATAATTGTTTTTAGTTAAAAGTTAAAAGTTAAAGTCTGCCGATCATTCACTGACCTGCCGGGACTCTGCTTTCAACTAAATTTTACTTAGTAGCCTTCTTCTTGTTAGCAACAGTCTTCTTCTTTCCCTTACGAGTACGGGCATTGTTCTTTGTGCTCTGACCGCGAACAGGAAGACCGTTACGATGACGAACTCCACGATAGCAACCAATATCCATCAGTCGCTTGATATTCATCTGGATCTCTGAACGGAGATCACCTTCTACCTTGAATTCAGCACCGATAATTTCGCGGATCTTGGCAGCCTGCTCGTCGTTCCAATCGCAAACCTTCAGGTCGCGGCTAACGCCGGCTTTGTCCAATATCTTTGCTGAACTACTTCGACCTATACCATAGATGTAGGTCAATGCGATTTCGCCACGCTTGTTCTGGGGCAAATCTACTCCAACAATTCTTATTGCCATTGTTTAATAAAATTGATTGATTAATTAAAATTTTGATTTTGCGAGTCTCGTGCTTCAACTTTCGCAAGTATAGGCGCGTAGACTCAGTTTCGTTTTTTAACCCTGACGCAACTTGAACTTAGGGTTCTTCTTGTTGATAACGAACAGACGACCCTTACGACGAACGATCTTGCAGTCGGGTGTACGTTTCTTTAATGATGCTCTTGTTTTCATATCTAATAATTGTTACTTGTATCTGAAAACTATTCTGCCCTTAGTAAGATCATAAGGACTCATCTCGACCTTCACCTTGTCGCCGGGCAGGATTTTAATGTAGTGCATTCTCATCTTGCCAGAGATGTGTGCGATTATCTGCACGCCATTCTCGAGCTCGACTCTGAACATAGCATTCGACAACGACTCTACGATTGTGCCGTCCTGTTCGATAGCGGATTGCTTTGCCATAAATTATTTTCGTCTTCTTTATTTAGGAATGTTCTATTTCGTCAAACGTGGAGAGTATCTCCGCATTTCCTCGCCTGATAGCGATTGTATGTTCGAAGTGTGCGGCGGGATTGCCGTCGCGGGTGCATATGCCCCATCGGTCAGGCATTAGCCAAATCTTTCGGTCGCCCATAGTTATCATAGGCTCTATTGCTATGCACATACCTTCCTTGAGAAGCACTCCGTTACCTTTCCGCCCATAATTGGGCACAGAGGGATCTTCATGCATCTCACGTCCGATTCCGTGTCCAGTGAGTTCACGTACGACACCATAACCATGACTTTCACAAAAAGTCTGTATAGCATCACCAATGTCTCCCACATGGTTGCCTGCCACTGCCATTTCTATACCTTTGTACAAAGATTGTCGTGTCACTGTCAGTAAATTCCTGACATCCTGGCAGACATCTCCGACACAAAAGGTATAGGCAGAGTCTCCGTTATATCCAGCAAGAAGTGTGCCACAATCGATGGAAATAATATCTCCATCCTTGAGAATAGTCTTTTCGTCGGGTATTCCGTGCACTACGACATTATTGACAGATGTGCAGATACTAGCGGGAAACGGCCCTCCAAATGGATTGGGAAAATTCTTGAACGTTGGAACGGCTCCGTTATCACGGATAAATTCCTCCGCCACCCTATCCAGTTGAAGGGTCGTTACTCCTGGTTTGATATGCATGGCCAATTCAGCAAGAGTAGCACCGACAAGTCGGTTAGCCTTGCGCATCAGCTCGATTTCGTCTTCAGTCTTCAGAAATATCTTCATTTCTTCGGATGAAATTAATATGCAGCTACGCCGCCGTTTCGGGTGCGTCCTGAATTGAGCAGTCCATCATAGTGGCGCATGAGCATGTGGCTCTCAATCTGCTGGAGTGTGTCAATGACTACACCAACAAGGATGAGCAACGATGTTCCACCGAAGAACTGTGAGAACGCCTGCTGAACGTTGAGCAGACCGGCAAGTGCCGGCATTACGGCGATGAATGCTATGAACAGCGATCCAGGAACTGTGAGTCTGGTCATGATAGTGTCGATGTAATCGGCAGTATCCTTACCTGGCTTGATGCCCGGGATGAAGCCGTTGTTGCGCTTCATGTCCTCTGCCATCTGCGTGGGGTTGAGCGTAATGGCTGTGTAGAAGAATGTGAAGGCGATAATCAGTGCGACATAGATGCAGTTATAAGGAAGACTGCGGTTGTCCATGAGGGCTGTTGCCCACGATGAGGCACCGTCGCTCTGATAGCGTACGAACGCCAGCGGAATGAACATCAACGCCTGCGCGAAGATGATAGGCATAACGTTGGCGGCAAAGAGTTTCAGAGGTATATACTGGCGTGCGCCACCATACTGCTTGTTACCTACGAGACGCTTGGCGTACTGTACAGGTATTTTGCGGGTACCTTGAACCAGCATGATTGAAGCGCAGACCACTGCGTACAGAACCAAGATCTCGATGATGAACATCACAAGTCCGCCACTGGAAATTGCAGTGAACCGTGAGCCCAGTTCCTGCACGAAAGCCTGGGGCAGACGTGCGATGATACCAATCATGATGATCATTGAGATACCATTTCCAACTCCCTTGTCAGTGATACGCTCTCCGAGCCAAAGGATGAACATTGAACCTGCAGCCAAAAGGATGGTGGCAGGAATCATGAACAATGTCCATGAAATGCCGGAAGAGAGAGCAGACTCTGCCTGAGCCTTAAGGTTGAGGAGGTAAGAAGGAGCCTGGAGAAGGAGAATGCCCACTGTGAGGATTCTCGTATACCAGTTAATCTTCTTGCGTCCGCTCTCTCCTTCGCGCTGCATCTTCTGGAAGTAAGGCACTGCCACTGCCAGAAGCTGCATAACGATGGAAGCTGAGATGTATGGCATAATTCCAAGCGCAAAGATAGACGCATTGGAAAATGCACCACCAGAGAACATGTCAAGCAGTGACATTAGACCGCCCGCTGTTTGCGACTGTAATTGGTCCAACTTGCTCGGGTTGATGCCGGGAAGCACAACGAACGAGCCGAAACGGTATATAGCCGTAAACAAGAGAGTAATGAGGAGTCGCTGACGCAAGTCCTCAATTCTCCAACAGTTCTTTAGTGTCTCAATAAACTTTTTCATCTACTTTTTTAGATAATTGTGGTGTTACCTCCAACTGCCTTGATGGCCTCTTCTGCTGACTTAGAGAAAGCGTGTGCCTCTACGTCAACCTTAGCTGTGAGAGTACCGTTGCCGAGAACCTTCACGAGCTCCTTGCCGTTAGTGAGGTGAGCAGCCTTAAGCTCCTCAATTCCGATCTTAGCAAGGTTGTTCTGCTCAGCGAGCTGCTGCAGTGTAGAGAGGTTCACTGCGAAATATTCCTTGTGGTTGATGTTCTTGAAACCAGCCTTCGGAACGCGGCGCTGCAGAGGCATCTGACCACCCTCGAAACCAATCTTTCTCTTGTAACCAGAGCGAGCCTTGGCACCCTTGTGACCGCGGGTAGAAGTTCCGCCGAGTCCTGAACCAGGACCGCGACCGATGCGACGACGAGAGTGTGTGGAACCTGCAGCAGGCTTTAAATTATTTAATTTCATAATTCTTTCCTTTAAGATTTTATTATTCAACTACAGTTACCAAGTGGTGTACCTTGCGAATCATGCCACGGTTGCTGGGAGTATCCTCAACTTCAACAACCTGAGAGATCTTGCGAAGTCCGAGAGCCACGAGAGTAGCCTTCTGGTCCTTGGGAGCACCGATTTTGCTCTTAATCTGCTGTACTTTTATTGTTGCCATTGTATTGATTCTCCTTTATCCGTTAAACACCTTATCCATGCTGATACCACGTACGCCTGCAATAGTGTAAGCGTCACGCAACTGTGAAAGGCCCTCGATGGTAGCCTTTACAAGGTTGTGAGGGTTAGAAGAGCCCTTTGACTTTGCAAGGATGTCCTTAACGCCTACGCTGTCGAGAACGGCACGCATAGCACCACCGGCAACAAGACCGGTACCGGCAGCAGCCGGACGCATGAACACCTGAGCGCCGCCGAAGCGAGCCTCTACCTCATGAGGAATAGTGCCCTTGAGCACCGGAACCTTAACGAGGTTCTTCTTAGCAGCCTCTACACCCTTGGCGATAGCTGCGGTAACTTCACCGGCCTTACCAAGACCGTAGCCGATAACGCCCTTGCCGTCACCAACAACGACGATAGCAGCGAATGTGAATGTACGACCACCCTTTGTAACCTTGGTTACACGGTTGATAGCCACGAGGCGGTCCTTCAAATCAGCGTCATTATAATTTTTTACTTTATTCATTGCCATAATCGTTTAGAATTTGAGACCACCGTTACGAGCTGCATCAGCAAGCTCCTTTACACGTCCGTGATAGAGATAACCGTTACGGTCGAAAACCACAGCTGTTACACCAGCTGCGATAGCGTTAGCTGCAACGAGCTCGCCTACCTTGGCAGCCTGCTCCTTCTTAGGCATCTTCTCGAGACCGAGAGATGAAGCAGAAGCGATAGTAGTGCCGTTGAGGTCATTGATGACCTGAGCATAAATCTGCTTGTTGCTGCGGAACACGCTCAGACGAGGACGCTCTGCTGAGCCATTGACACGCTTACGAACTCTATATTTGATCTTGATTCGTCTTTCAATTTTCTTTGTTGTCATGATTTCCTTAAATTAAGAATGTTACTTAGCTGCAGCAGACTTACCAGACTTTCTGCGAATAACTTCACCTTGGAACAATATACCCTTGCCCTTGTAAGGCTCAGGCTTGCGGAAAGAACGAATCTTGGCACAGATGAGACCGAGCAACTGCTTGTCGCAAGTCTCGAGAGTGATGATAGGATTCTGGTTTCTCTCACTCTTAGTCTCCACCTTAACCTCAGAAGGAAGCTCGATGAAGATGGGGTGAGTGTAACCGAGAGCGAACTCGATGATGTTGCCCTGGTTAGAAACACGATAACCGACTCCGACAAGCTCAAGTACCTTCTTGTAGCCCTCGCTTACGCCTACAACCATGTTGTGGACGAGTGAGCGGTAGAGACCGTGGAAAGCTGACTTCTGCTTATAGTTTACAGGGCTGTTCTCATCTACCTCGAAAGTGATGGTGTTATCCTCAATCTTGGTGATGATAGACGGGTCAATCTTCTGTGACATCTCGCCCTTAGGACCTTTTACGTTTACAACGCCATTAGCGAAAGTGACGGTAACGTTAGCAGGGATACTAATTGGTAATTTTCCTATTCTTGACATATTCTAAATCCTCCAATTAATAAACATAGCAAAGAACCTCACCACCAATCTTCTGGGCTGCAGCCTCTTTGTCTGTCATAACGCCCTTTGAAGTAGAGAGGATAGCAATACCCAATCCGTTAATTACTCTCGGCATATCCTTGTAGCCAACGTACTTACGGAGGCCAGGAGTAGAGACGCGCTTCAGCGAAGTGATAGCGTTGGTCTTAGTGGCGGGGTCGTACTTGAGTGCGACCTTGATTGAGCCCTGAGGGCCGTCCTCTACGAACTTGTAGTTGAGGATGTAGCCCTTCTCGAAGAGGATCTTAGTGATCTCTTTCTTCAAGTTAGATGCAGGTACCTCTACAACACGGTGATGAGCCATGATTGCGTTTCTGAGTCTTGTCAGAAAATCTGCTATTGGATCTGTCATTTTAAAAAAAAGTTTAATTAATCGGGACTACCCCGACAATATTAAAGTTAAAAATAAATATTTACCTATTTGGTGGAAGAAGGCTGGCTTACCAGCTGGCCTTCTTTACGCCCGGGATAAGACCCTGTGAAGCCATCTCGCGGAACTGGATACGGCTGAGACCGAACTGACGGATATATCCCTTGGGACGACCAGTGATCTTGCAGCGGTTGTGTAGGCGGATGGGGTTAGCGTTCTTAGGGATTGCCTGCAGCTTGCGGGCAGCCTCGTAAGCCTCAGAGGGATCCTCAGAAGTTGCGATGATCTTCTTCAGAGTAGCACGCTTCTCAGCATAGCGAGCAACGAGTTTGGCACGCTTTACCTCACGAGCCTTCATTGATTCTTTTGCCATATTGCTTAGTCGTTTTTAGCGTTTTTAAATGGAAGACCGAATGCCTTGAGGAGAGCGTAGCCCTCTTCGTCGGTGTTTGCAGATGTCACGAATGTGATGTTCATACCCTGAATGCGGTCGATCTGGTCGATGTTGATCTCAGGGAAGATGATCTGCTCCTGAATGCCGAGTGTGTAGTTACCACGGCCGTCGAACTTGCTCTCGATACCCTTGAAGTCGCGGATACGGGGAAGAGCGATGCGAACGAGCTTCTCGAGGAACTCATACATACGCTCACGGCGGAGAGTTACCATAACGCCGATAGGCATCTTCTTACGAAGCTTGAAGTTGGCGATATCCTTCTTAGAGTATGTGGCTACAGCCTTCTGACCTGCGATAGTAGAAATCTCATTGATAGCTACGTCGATGATCTTCTTGTCCTGTGTTGCATCTCCAAGACCCTGGTTGATGACAATCTTCTTCAGGACAGGAATCTGCATAGAAGAAGAGTAGTTGAACTGCTTCATCAGTGCCGGAGCGATGGTCTCGGCATAGACTTTCTTTAACTGTGCTGTATCCATTATTTGATTTCCTCCCCTGATTTTTTAGCGATGCGTACTTTCTTGCCATCCTCTGTAACCTTGATGCCTACGCGAGTGGGCTTGCCGCTCTTGGGGTCAACGAGGCTGAGGTTAGAGATATGTATCGGAGCTTCCTGCTTTACGATGCCACCCTGAGGGTTCTTAGCAGAAGGCTTGGTGCTCTTCGAAACCATGTTCACACCTTCAACGAGTGCGCGGTTCTCATCAACCAGCACCTTGAGCACCTTACCAGTCTTACCCTTATCCTGACCGGCAAGGACAACGACTGTATCATTTTTCTTAATATGTAACTTACTCATTACTTTGTTAGCGATTTAAAATATTAAAGAACCTCAGGTGCCAAAGAAACGACCTTCATATTCACTGCGCGAAGCTCACGTGCAACGGGGCCGAAGATACGGCTGCCGCGGAGCTCACCTGCGTTGTTGAGCAGTACGCATGCGTTGTCGTCAAAGCGGATGTATGAACCGTCAGCACGACGGATTTCCTTCTTTGTGCGCACGATCAAAGCCTTAGATACCGCACCCTTCTTCAAATCACTTGACGGGATAACGTTCTTTACGGCTACTACGATAACGTCTCCTACGCTTGCGTAACGGCGGCCTGTACCACCGAGAACGCGAATACAGAGAGCCTCGCGAGCACCGCTGTTATCACATACTGTAAGTCTTGATTCTGACTGTATCATAATTTACTTAGCTTTTTCTACGATTTGTACTAATCTCCATCTCTTGGTCTTGCTCAAGGGACGAGTCTCCATGATGAGAACTGTATCGCCGATGTTGGCCTCATTCTTCTCGTCATGTGCGTGGTATTTCTTTGTCTTCTGGACGAACTTACCATAAATAGGGTGCTTCTCCTTGAACTTAGCTGCGATAACAATGGTTTTATCCATCTTGTTGCTAATTACGACACCCTGTCTTGTTTTTCTTAAATTTCTTGTTTCCATCTGGACCATTGTTATTTGTTAAGTTCTCTCTGGCGGATTTCGGTATTCAGACGCGCGATGTCGCGACGAACAGCTTTAATCTGTGATGGATTCTCAAGCGGAGTAACGGTGTGGTTGAGCTTCATCTGAGCGAGCTTCTCCTGGAGGTTCTCCTTTGTCTCTGCCAATGTCTTGGCATCCATTTCTCTTACTTCTTTGATCTTCATAAATTAAGCGTTTTTATCGAAATCACGTCTTACAACAAACTTAGTCTTAACCGGCAGTTTCTGGGCTGCGAGGCGAAGAGCCTCCTTAGCGATGTCGAAGCTTACACCCTCAACCTCGAAAAGGATACGACCCGGAGTCACGGGAGCTACCCATCCTGCGGGATCACCCTTACCCTTACCCATACGTACGTCAGCAGGCTTACGTGTGATAGGTTTGTCGGGGAAGATTCGGATCCAGACCTGACCCTGACGCTGCATGTAACGGTTTACAGCAACACGGGCTGCCTCAATCTGACGGCTGTCGATCCATTTTGCCTCAAGTGTCTTGATGCCGAACGAGCCGAAAGCCAACTGTGTACCTCTGTGGGCGTTGCCTTTGTTACCACGTCCGTCTTGAGGTCTTCTATATTTTACTCTTTTTGGCTGTAACATTGTAGTGTCTTACTTTTAACGGTTATTGTTTCTCTTGCGATTACCACGGCTTCCGCGGCCATTGTTTGAGCCACCGTTCTGCTTCTCCTGTGTGAAGTTAGGTGTGAGGTCGCGATCTCCGTAAACCTCGCCACGGCAGATCCATACCTTGATGCCGAGGAGACCTACCTTTGTGAGGGCCTCTGCCTGGCAGTAATCGATATCAGCGCGGAATGTGTGCAACGGTGTACGACCTTCCTTGAACATTTCCTTGCGGGCCATTTCAGCACCGTTCAGACGTCCAGTAATCTGGATCTTCACACCCTCAGCGCCAGCGCGCATAGTGTTCTGGATAGCCATCTTGATGGCACGACGGTAAGCGATCTTGCCCTCTACCTGGCGGGCGATGTTGTTGCCCACGATGTTGGCGTCGAGCTCAGGCTTCTTAACCTCGAAGATGTTGATCTGAATGTCCTTCTTGTAGAGCTTCTTGAGCTCTTCCTTGAGCTTGTCAACATCCTGTCCACCCTTACCAATGACGATACCCGGACGTGCTGTGCAGATTGTGATGGTGATGAGCTTGAGAGTACGCTCGATAACGATGCGTGAAACGCTTGCCTTCTCGAGTCGCTTGTTGAGGTAAGTACGGATGTTCTTGTCCTCAACGAGGTTGTCACCGAAGCTCTTGCCACCGAACCAATTGGAATCCCATCCGCGGATGATGCCGAGACGGTTGCTTATTGGATTAACTTTCTGTCCCATTCTACTTATTATTTTTCGTCATTAGTTTTGGTATCAACAAACAGAGTCACGTGGTTGCTGCGCTTGCGGATGCGGTAGCCGCGACCCTGAGGTGCCGGACGCATGCGCTTCATTGTAGTACCACAGTCAACGAACACCTTAGTGATGAAGAGTTCGCCGTCTTCTGCCTTGCGGTCATTCTTGGCCTCCCAGTTTGCAATAGCCGAACGCAAAAGCTTCTCTACGTCAGCTGCAGCCTGCTTCTTTGAGAAGCGGAGCACACCGAGCGCACGGTTAACCTCCATTCCACGAACCATGTCTACAACGTAGCGCATCTTGCGTGGTGAGGAAGGAACGCCGTTGAGCTTTGCGAAGTACAAGTTCTTACGGGCTTCTTTGATTTTCTCAGCCGATATATGTTTTCTTGCTCCCATTATTTATTTCCTAATTTTTTAAATGGTTTAAACCCGCTTACTTTCTGTTACCTGAGTGACCACCGAAGCGACGTGTCGGAGAGAATTCGCCGAGCTTGTGACCTACCATGTTCTCAGTGATGTAAACAGGGATAAATTTGTTTCCGTTATGAACTGCAACAGTGTGTCCCACGAAGTCAGGTGAGATCATTGATGCTCTAGCCCAGGTCTTTACAACAGTCTTCTTGCCGCTCTCGTTCATAGCGAGAACCTTCTTCTCAAGCGACACGTTGATATATGGACCTTTTTTTAATGAACGACTCATAATTTACTCTTGTTTTATTTGTTAGCTCTTTCGATGATATACTTGTTAGACTGCTTCTTGGGTGCACGTGTCTTGAGACCCTTAGCATACAAGCCCTTGCGTGAACGTGGGTGTCCACCAGACTGACGGCCTTCGCCACCACCCATCGGGTGATCTACAGGGTTCATAACTACACCACGGTTGTGAGGACGACGTCCAAGCCAGCGTGAGCGGCCTGCCTTACCTGACTGCTCAAGAGCGTGGTCAGAGTTTCCTACACTACCTACGGTTGCCTTACAAGCGCTCAACACCTGGCGAGTCTCGCCAGAAGGGAGCTTAATAACACAGTAACTGCCTTCACGAGAAGTCAACTGAGCGAAATTACCAGCCGAACGAACAAGCAGAGCACCCTGGCCCGGACGCAACTCGATGTTGTGGATCACAGTACCAACGGGAATGTTTGCGAGGGGAAGAGCATTACCGATCTCAGGTGCGGCATCAGCGCCGGACATGAGGGTAGCACCAACTTCCAGTCCGTTAGGAGCAATAATGTAACGTTTTTCACCATCTGCGTAGAACAAGAGAGCGATACGAGCCGAACGGTTCGGATCATACTCAATTGTCTTAACTACAGCTGGAACACCATCCTTCTCTCGCTTGAAGTCGATCAAACGATACTTCCTCTTGTGGCCGCCGCCCATATAGCGGACAGTCATCTTACCAGTGTTGTTTCGACCACCAGTAGAGCGCTTACCGAAAACGAGAGACTTCTCTGGCACGGATGCAGTAATCTCCTCGAACGTGCCAATAACCTTGTGTCTTTGTCCCGGAGTAACCGGTTTAAATTTACGTACTGCCATTTTTTATTTTAGATATTGCTGTAAAAATCGATTTCATCGCCCTCCTTGAGAGTGACGATTGCTTTCTTGAAAGAGTTCTTCTGTCCCTTAACGAGACCCTTGCGTGTGTAACGGCTCTGGCGCTTGCCAGCGTATACCATTGTGTTCACGTCAAGCACGGTAACATTGTAGCGTGTCTCGATCTCCTTCTTTATCTCAAGCTTGTTAGCCTCGGGAAGCACGATGAAGCCGTACTTTGTCTCGGCCTTCTTTGTGCGCTCCTGACCCTTAACCTTGTATGTCTTGGCTACAGAGGACTTGTCTGTGAGCTTGGTCATCTTCTCGGTAACCAAAGGTTTTACGATAAATGTCATGTCTGTTGCCTCCTATTATTTTGTTAAGATTGAGTCGATAGCCTTGAGCGAGTTTTCTGTGATAACGAGCACGTCAGCGTTGAGCACCTTATAGGCGTTGAGCTGTGTTGCTGTCATGACATTTGTACGCTGCAAGTTGCGTGACGACAAAAATACATTTTTATTTACTTCCGGCAAAAGAAGAAGGAGCTTTTTGCCCTCAACTTTAAGATTTTTAGTAATATTTACGAAATCTTTAGTCTTGGGAGCCTCCATTGTGAAGTCTTCAACAACTACGATAGCTGACTCCTGAGCCTTGTAAGAAAGAGCAGACTTACGTGCGAGAGCCTTAACCTTCTTGTTGAGCTTGAAGCTATAGTTGCGGGGCTTCGGGCCGAATACGCGACCACCACCTACGAGTACCGGTGAGTTGATGTCACCACGGCGTGCACCGCCGCCGCCCTTCTGGCGTCCGAGCTTGCGTGTTGAACCGCTGACCTCGCTACGCTCCTTAGACTTAGCTGTACCCTGGCGCTGGTTAGCGAGATACTGCTTTACGTCGAGGTAGAGAACGTGGTCGTTAGGCTCGATACCGAAGATTGCGTCGTTAAGCTGAACCTTTCTGCCGGTCTCCTGACCGTTGATATTTAATACGCTAACTTCCATTATTTCTTGATTAATACGGTTGAACCATTGCATCCGGCTACAGAACCCTTAACGAGAATAAGGTTGTGCTCCGGAATAACCTTTAACACTTTGAGATTCTGGGTTGTTACGCGGTCGCCGCCCATCTGGCCGCCCATGCGCATTCCCTTGAACACCTTTGCTGGGTAAGAGCAGGCGCCGATAGAACCCGGCTTACGAGCGCGGTCGTCCTGACCGTGAGTGCTCTGACCTACACCACCGAATCCATGACGCTTAACAACACCCTGGAAACCTTTTCCCTTAGATGTGCCTACAATGTCAACGTATTCTACATCAGCGAAGAGGTCAACGGTGATTACGTCACCGAGGTTGTACTCCTCGTCGAACTTGAACTCGGCCAAGTGCTTCTTAGGTGTTGTACCAGCCTTCTTGAAGGTGCCCATCATAGGCTTAGTGGTGTTCTTTTCCTTAGCCTCACCAAAGCCCAGCTGAACTGCCTTGTAGCCGTCTGTCTCAACGGTCTTGACCTGTGTTACAACACATGGACCAGCTTCGATAACAGTGCACGGTACGTTCTTACCGTCGGCACTGAAAACGGATGTCATTCCGATTTTTTTTCCAATTAATCCTGGCATTTCAATGAATATTAAAAATGAATGTTACTATACTTTGATCTCTACTTCTACACCGCTGGGGAGCTCAAGCTTCATAAGAGCGTCTACAGTCTTAGCTGTTGAGCTATAGATGTCGATAAGACGCTTGAAGTCAGAGAGCTGGAACTGCTCACGTGATTTCTTGTTAACGAAAGTACTGCGGTTTACAGTGTAGATGCGCTTGTGAGTAGGCAATGGAATAGGACCGCTAACGATGGCGCCTGTAGCCTTTACTGCCTTTACGATCTTCTCGGCTGACTTGTCTACGAGCTTGTGGTCGTAGCTCTTCAGCTTGATACGAATTTTTTGACTCATGATTGTATTTAAAATTAATAATGCAATTCTTAAATGGCACATTCAGCGTGATTTATGTTCTCAACTTGGAGTGCTGAACAGCCGAAAAAAGGAGGTGGGGTACGTCACTTAAGAGTCATTCGCTAAGCGACGCCCCATGTCCCTTTAGATTTTATATTGTCGGGAGTCGCGGACGACTCCCTTCGCAATTACGTGATTATTACACGAGGTCTGCGCGACCCTTTACCTCCTCAAGTACAGCCTTAGCGATTGAGCTTGAGAGCGGTGAGTGATGATCGTACTCCATTGAGCTGGTTGCACGACCTGAAGTGATGGTACGGAGTGCTGTAACGTAACCGAACATTTCTGCTAGCGGCACCATTGCCTTAACGATACGAGCACCAGAGCGAGCCTCTTCCATACCTTCTACCTGACCACGACGCTTGTTAAGGTCGCCGATAACGTCACCCATGTTCTCCTCCGGAGTAACAACCTCTACCTTCATGATAGGCTCCATAAGAACCGGACCTGCCTTCGGGCAAGCGTTCTTGTAAGCGTTGAGGGCAGCGAGCTCGAACGAGAGCTGGTCAGAGTCAACCGGGTGGAACGAACCGTCGGTGAGGACAACCTTGAGGTCTGTCATCGGATAGCCACCGAGTACTCCACTCTTCATAGCGTTCTCGAAGCCCTTCTGTACAGAGGGGATGAATTCCTTAGGAATGTTACCACCCTTAACCTCGTTGATGAACTGGAAGTCGCCCTCCTTATAATCTGCGTCCTTCGGACCGATTGTAACGATGATGTCAGCGAACTTACCACGACCACCAGACTGCTTCTTGTAAACCTCGCGGAGCTGTACCGGCTTTGTGATTGCCTCCTTGTAGTTAACCTGGGGCTTACCCTGGTTACACTCTACCTTGAACTCGCGCTTCAGACGGTCGATAATGATATCGAGGTGAAGCTCACCCATACCTGAGATAATGGTCTGACCACTCTGCTCGTCGGTACGAACGGTGAATGTCGGGTCCTCCTCAGCGAGCTTGGCAAGACCGTTGTCGAGCTTGGCGATGTCAGCCTGGCTCTTCGGCTCAACTGCGATAGAGATTACGGTATCAGGGAATGTCATTGACTCGAGCACGATAGGATGTGCCTCGTCGCAGAGAGTATCACCTGTGCGGATATCCTTGAAACCTACACCTGCGCCGATATCACCAGCGTCGATTGATTCCATAGGAATTTCCTTATTTGAGTTCATCTGGAACAGACGTGAGATGCGCTCCTTCTTGCGTGAACGTGTGTTGTAAACGTAAGAACCTGCCTCAACCTTACCTGAGTAAACGCGGAAGAACACCAGACGGCCCATGAACGGGTCAGTAGCGATCTTGAATGCGAGAGCTGATGTCGGCTCATCCTCAGAAGGCTTACGATCCTCCTCTTCCTCAGTATCGGGGTTTGTACCTACGATGGCTGCTGTATCGAGCGGTGAAGGAAGGAATGCGCAAACGTAGTCGAGAAGCGGCTGTACACCCTTGTTCTTGTATGAAGAACCGAGAAGCATAGGAGTAAGCTCCATTGAGATTGTACCCTTGCGGATAGCAGCGATAAGCTCCTCTTCAGTGATTTCCTGACCCTCGAGGTACTTCTCCATAAGAGCGTCGTCGAAGTTAGCTGCTGATTCAACCATCTTCTCTCTCCACTCGTTAGCCTCGTCAACGAGGTCAGCGGGAATATCCTCAACGTCGTACTCAGCACCCATTGTCTCGTCGTGCCAAAGGATAGCCTTCATCTTGAGAAGGTCAACCACACCCTTGAAGTTCTCCTCAGCTCCGATAGGAATCTGAATAGGACAAGGATTAGCACCGAGGATGTCCTTCATCTGCTGTACTGTCTCGAAGAAGTCAGCACCTGAACGGTCCATCTTGTTAACGTAACCGATACGGGGTACATTATACTTGTCGGCCTGGCGCCATACAGTCTCAGACTGCGGCTGAACACCGTCGGCTGCAGAGTAAGTTGCAACTGCGCCGTCAAGAACGCGGAGTGAACGCTCCACCTCAGCGGTAAAGTCAACGTGTCCCGGAGTATCGATCAAGTTGATCTTGTATGACTTGCCAAGATAGTTCCAGTTACAAGTTGTAGCAGCAGATGTGATAGTGATACCACGCTCCTGCTCCTGTGCCATCCAGTCCATTGTGGCAGCGCCGTCGTGAACCTCACCAATCTTATGAGTCTTACCTGTGTAGAACAGGATACGCTCAGAAGTTGTGGTCTTACCGGCATCGATGTGAGCCATAATGCCGATGTTACGAGTCAAATGTAAATCGCGATTTGCCATTTTCCTTTTACCTTATATTATATTAGAATCTGAAGTGAGCGAATGCGCGGTTAGCCTCAGCCATGCGGTGCATATCTTCCTTACGCTTGTAAGCACCACCCTGGTTGTTGTAAGCGTCCATGATCTCTGCAGCGAGCTTGTCAGCCATGCTCTTACCACCACGCTTGCGTGCGAAGAGGATAAGGTTCTTCATAGAGATGCTCTCCTTACGCTCAGGACGGATTTCGGTAGGAACCTGGAATGTGGCACCACCGATACGGCGGCTCTTAACCTCTACCTGGGGAGTGATGTTGTCGAGAGCCTGCTTCCAGATCTCGAGAGCGGGCTTCTCTTCCTTAGCCATCTTCTCCTTTACGGTGTCGAGTGCCTTGTAGAAGATTTCGTATGAGGTATTCTTCTTACCGTCATACATCAAGTGGTTTACAAACTTAGAGACCTTCTGGTCGTTGAAAACTGGATCCGGAAGGATCACGCGCTTCTTTGGTTTTGCTTTTCTCATTTTGTTTTGAAAAAAATTTGTCTGCGTGGGGTTGTCTCTTACTGTTCTTCAACGCCCTCTCTTGGGCATTTACTCAACCTGTCTAATAACAATTCTCCAGCAAAACGATTTTTAAAAATACGTCCGACAATTAAATTATCTTCTGATTACTTCTTAGCTGCCTTAGGACGCTTAGCACCGTACTTAGAACGACGCTGTGTACGATTTGCAACACCGGCTGTATCGAGTGTACCGCGAACGATGTGGTAACGAACACCAGGAAGGTCCTTTACACGACCACCGCGAACCAGCACGATTGAGTGCTCCTGAAGGTTGTGACCTTCTCCCGGGATGTAAGAGTTAACCTCCTTAGAGTTTGTCAGACGTACACGGGCAACCTTACGCATTGCCGAATTAGGCTTCTTAGGTGTGGTTGTGTAAACACGAACGCAAACACCACGACGCTGAGGACATGAATCCAAAGCCGGTGACTTGCTCTTGTCTACAAGCACCTTTCTGCCTTTTCTTACCAACTGTGAAATTGTAGGCATAGTTTTACTTTTTTAATTTATATATTTTTATTTTCAATTGTCGTTTTCGAAGAAAACAGCTAAGTGCTAATTAACAAGCCGTTTTCGGGGTGCAAAGGTACGAACTTTTATTTAAAATACCTAATATATAAAATTACAATATGGGGACGCACACGGCAAATTGGCGTTTTATAACTTATCTTAACACTTGTTTAGCCTTTTAAGTCCCCTACTATTGTCGTTTGAAACAGCCGTAACAGTGGTTTACTGTCCCTTGCAACGCCGCTCTTACACAAGCATGTCGCCGCTCTTAAGAATCAAAACAAGAATCAGAACGCCAGCTCCACTACCGTCTTTAGTCCTTTTATCTTCGCGCCCTTTGCTTTCTCCATTGTTTTCTTGGCGAGCTTGCGGCTTACTGCCACGTATGCGAATCTCTCGTAAACGTCTATACGTCCGATGTCTGATGAGCTTAACGAGCAGGTCTTGCATAAGAAACCGAGGATATCTCCCTTCGAAATCTTGTCTTTCTTGCCCTTACCTATATATAATGTGGACATCACGGGCATGGCGACGGGTGCTGTGGGATTGGCAGGGACGTAGTCCTCGGTGGGCACGGTTACGTATTCGGGCATGTGTTCTTCAGGACCAAGCAGCATGAAGGCTCGTCCAGTGGCATCCCAGCGTCCGGTACGTCCCACACGATGCACGAACTCCTCCTCTCCTACGGGCAGGTTGTAATGCACAATGTTCTCTACGTCAGGGATATCCAGGCCGCGCGAGGCAAGGTCTGTGCTTACGAGAATGTTGGCGGAACGGTTGGCGAAGCGATAGATGGCCTCCTCTCGCTGACGCTGGTCGAGACCGCCGTGGAAGGCGCTTACCACGTAGCCTTTCTCGGTGAGGAACTTGGCTGTGCGCTCCACGCCGTCACGATAGTTGAGAAAGACGATGGTCTGCTGCGCACCGAAGTCGCGGAGCAGCATGACGAGGGTGTTAAGCTTATCCTTTTCGGGCGAATGCACGACGTAAAGACCGATGCGTTCGGGCGTGGTTTCTTCCTCGTCCAGATAGTCGACGCGCTCCGTTCTGCCCATGCGCACGAAGCGCGGCATTTCCTCAGCGTCAGTGGCAGAGAGCAATATGCGGCGCTCCACGGTTGGCAGACCGTCCACTGCTTTCTCCATCTCGGCACGGAATCCCATGCGCAGACACTTGTCGAACTCGTCGATGACGAGCCAGCGGACGTCAGAAGCTGCGAAGTTCTGCTTGTCGAGGTGGTCGTTCAGTCGTCCCGGAGTGGCGAATATCACCTGCGGACGCACTTTCTGTATGGCGCGGTGCTCGTCCATTGTGGGGCGACCGCCATAGAGACACATCGAGCGCAGACCGCATCCCATCGAGCGGAACACGTCGTTGGACTGTAGGGCAAGCTCACGGCTGGGCACAATCACCACCGCCTGCACCTCCTCAATGGCTGCGTCAAGGCGCTGCACGAGGGGCAGAAGATAGGCAAGGGTCTTGCCGCTGCCGGTGGGTGCTAGTATCACAACGTCACGGTCGGTATGGAGCACAGCATCGGATGCGTCCTTCTGCATCTGTCCGAGTTCTGAGATATGAAGCTTAGAGAGTATTTCCTGAGTGTTCATAGATGATGTATATAATAATGTGTAAATTCGAATGTAAAGTTACTACTTTTTCGGTTATGCCACAAGTGCGGCTCGAAAAAAAGCGCCATAGCCCTCTCACGGACAACATATTATTTATAACTTTGCGCCCAAATAAACAAAAAGGACACATGAACTGGCAACAACTCATTTCCAATAAACGCCTTGGGCAGGAATATCACCATCCCATGCGCCACGACGACCGCTCAGAATTCAAGCGCGACTATGACCGCCTTATCTTCTCTGCGCCGTTCCGCCGTATGCAGAACAAGACGCAGGTGTTTCCGCTTCCGGGCAGCATCTTCGTACACAACCGCCTGACTCACTCACTGGAGGTGGCAAGTGTGGGCATGTCGTTGGGCGCGGACGTGGCGAGGGAGCTGAAAGTGAAGCATCCCGAACTGGAGGGTACGCTGTTCGAGGAGATCGGCACCATCGTGAGTGCGGCTTGCCTGGCGCACGATATGGGCAATCCGCCGTTCGGTCATTCCGGCGAGAAAGCCATCCAGGCGTTCTTCCGCGAGGGCAAGGGCGAGCAGCTGCGTGGCAGAATCAGCGAGGAGCTGTGGAACGACCTCGTGCATTTCGAAGGAAACGCCAACGCCTTCCGCCTCCTCACCCACCGCTTCCACGGCAGACGTGAGGGCGGTTTTGTGATGACCTACGCCACGCTTGCCTCCATCGTCAAGTATCCTCACTCCAGCTTCTGCGCCGGCAAGAAGGGCAAGTTCGGCTTCTTCGCTTCGGAAGAGGCTTACTATCGCCGCATCGCCGAGGACCTCGGTCTGCGCCAGTTGTCGGCTGAAGGCGAACCGCTACGCTGCGCCCGCCATCCGCTTGTCTACCTTGTGGAGGCGGCGGACGATATCTGCTACGAAATTATGGACATCGAGGACGCTCACAAGTTGCGCATCCTATCTTTCGACGAGACGGCACAGCTACTGTTAGGATTCTTCTCGGAGAAGGAGCGCGAGCACATCTACAGCCGCATCAGCGAGGAGGAAATCACGGACAACAACGAGAAAGTGGTGTATATGCGTGCCTGCGCCATAGGCAGACTGGAGCACGAATGTGCCCGCGCCTTCGTCGAGTCGGAGGAAGACATACTGAACGGCACGTTCGAGGGTTCGCTCATCGACCATATCACACCGTCCACACGCGACGCTTACCGACATTGCACGACGGTGAGCTGTGAGCGTATATACAACTCGAAGCCGGTGCTCGACGTGGAACTCTCAGGTTATAAGATTATGGAGACGTTGCTCGAGACGCTCATCGAAGCTGCCGTCAGCCCGGAGAAGTTCCATTCCGAACAGCTCCGCAAGCGATTCAGCAGTCAGTACGACATCAACAGCGACGACTTCGGCACGCGCGTCATGGCGGTGGTGGACTTCATCTCTGGCATGACGGACATCTTCGCGCTCGACATCTATCAGAAGATTCAGGGCATATCGCTGCCGATTGTATAAGGCGTAAAGCGAGCTTTACGAAAATTCAAAACTCAAAACTCCAATATATGATTCGCTCCATGTTTATCGTTGCCCTAGGCGGTGCAGTGGGTTCTTCGCTGCGCATGGCTGTGTCGCGTCTTGTCGACACGTTCGCCGTGGGGCATTTCCCCTACCCCACCATGACCGTCAACGTCGTCGGCTGTCTGCTGATCGGCGTATTCTATGGACTGTCCATGCGCGGCAGTATTGGCGGCGACAACATCAAGATGCTGCTTACGACGGGATTCTGCGGCGGCTTCACCACATTCAGCACCTTCTGCAACGAGAACCTCACGCTCCTCCGTAACGGTCATCCTATTACCGCCCTGCTGTATGCCGGGGCAAGCCTTGCCGTCGGACTCATAGCCGTGGCATTGGGCTATTGGCTTGCCGAACGGATATAATAACGAAACCGAAAACCATCTTTTTCATTCAAAAGCAGACAAATACGGATAAAAATTAGTAAGTTTGCATATTGAATGAGTTACATAACGCCCCGTCTACACATTATTTATATAACAAACAATGAATACAAGACTATTCCACAAGGTCATAACACTCGCCTTGGCTGTTGCTGCCATGGCTGGCGTGACCTCTTGCAACGAGAAGAAATTCCACATCGACGGCACTATTACCGGAGCTGCCGACTCTACACTCTACTTCGAGAACATGAGTCTTGACGGCGCCGTGAAGATTGACTCTGCCAAGCTTTCCGAGGACGGAACGTTCGCCTTCGAGGGAACAGCGCCCACGGCTCCTGAGTTTTATCGTCTGCGCATAGCCGGACAGTTCATCAACATCGCCGTTGACTCCACCGAGACCATCAACATTAAGGCACAGTATCCGCAGATGGCTACGCAGTATGAGGTAAGCGGTTCGGAGGACTGCCAGCGCATAAAGGAACTGTCGCTCATGCAAAGCTCACTTCAGGCTCAGGTGAACGCCATCGCACGCAATCCCGAACTTGGTGCGCAGGCTGTCGCTGACAGCGTTTCGCGCATCGTGGAGGCATATAAGACTCGTGTCAAGACTGAATATATCTTCAAGGCACCGATGAAGGCGTCGTCTTACTTCGCCCTTTTCCAGACCATCTACGCAGGTGGACAGCCCGTATTGCTCTTCAATCCGCGCACCTCGGAGCAGGACATCAAGGTGTTCGGCGCCGTGGCTACAAGTTGGGACACCTTCTATCCTAACGAGAAGCGTGGCGAAAACCTTCACAACATCGCCATTGAAGGCATGAAGGACGTGCGCTATCTGCGCTCGCAGCAGCAGGCTGAGGAGATTGAGGCAAGCAAGGTGAACACCAGCGGCATCCTCGACTTCACTCTTACCGACAACACTGGCGCAGCCCGTAGCCTCTCTTCACTTAAGGGCAACGTGGTGCTCCTCGATTTCCATCTCTTCGCTGACCAAAACTCAATGAAGCGCATCATGTCGCTCCGCGAGCTTTATAATAAGTATCACGCCCAGGGCTTCCAGATTTATCAGGTGGCCATCGACGGCGACGAGCACTTCTGGAAAACACAGACAGCTGCCCTTCCCTGGATAAGCACACGTGTAGACGACAATACAAGTGGCGTCCTGCAGCTGTATAACGTGCAGCAGGTGCCGACGTTCTTCCTCCTCGACCGATCTTGCAACGTGGTGAAGCGTGACGCACAGATAAAGGATATAGACGCTGAAATCAAGGCTTTACTGTAATAAGAAAAACGACAATGACTAAGATTCGCATTATCAACCGCGGCTCACAGCAGCTGCCCGCATACGCCACACCCCAGAGCGCAGGAATGGATTTGCGTGCCAACATAGAAGACCCCATCACTCTGCGTCCGTTGGAGCGTCGCATCGTGCCCACCGGACTCTACATCGCCCTACCAGAAGGTTACGAGGCTCAGGTTCGCCCGCGCTCAGGTCTTGCCCTCAAGCACGGCATCACGGTGCTCAATTCTCCCGGTACCATCGACTCTGACTACCGCGGCGAGATTGGCGTCCTGCTTATCAATCTCTCTGACACGCCCTTCGTGATCAACGCCGGTGAGCGTATCGCACAGATGGTGGTGGCCAGACATGAGAAGGCAGAGCTGATAGAAGTGGAAGAGCTCGACGATACTGAGCGCGGAGCTGGTGGATATGGTCACACCGGCGTGGAATAAACAGCAACAATGAACAAGACAATAAGAAAGATTTTCATTCTCGGGGCTGTCTGCCTTATGGCTATATGCCCCGCCATCGCTGCCCTTCACGGCAGCTTGTCAGACATGACAATTCTTCAGGACGAGACGACAGCGAAAACCGTTGCCGCCCCTGACTCGACGTGCTCTGACACTGTATCGCCGGTTTCGCTCGACTCGCTATTGGCTTCCACATCGCTCTTCGACCGCATGTTCCTCGAAGCTGTGTGCCAACGCAACGCCGGCAACGACTCGTTGGCTTCACTGATACTTGACAGTTGCGCCAAGACGAAGGAGGATGCGGCTGAGATGTATTTCCTTAAGTCGAACATCTATTCCGATGCTGACAATGACTCGCTTGCCTTTATCTACATGAAGCGTGCCTCAAAGCTCCAGCCCGACAACGATACGTACAACGAGAGCGTGGCTAACACTTACATCAAGCAGGGCAAATACGACAAAGCCATACACGCTTTGGAGAAGTTCTACACCACTCACCGCGACCGCAGCGACTTGCTGAACGTTCTCCTTGCTCTCTATCTGCACGGCACGGACTATGACAAGGCGCTCTCTACGCTTGACCGCATGGACAAGGTGGACGGCAAGAGTGAGGACAACGACATCACTCGTCTGAGCATCTATGAGCTGATAGGCGACACGAAGAGTTCGTACCGCACTCTGAAGAGCATTGTGGACGAACATCCTTTCGAGCCTAACTATATGGTTATGCTCGGCAACTGGCTCTATCAGAAAGACCGCAAGAAGGAGGCTTACGGCTTCTTCCAGAAGGCTTTGAAGCTGGACAGCGAGAATGCTTTCACGCTTAACTCGCTCGCTGACTATTATAAAGGTACGGGCGACACGGCTGCCTCGGACAGCATCAAGCAGCGAATGCTCTTCAGCCCGAAGACGGACGCGGAAACAAGGGCAAAGATGCTTGTAGACTACGTGCTCAACAACCGCGACCGCACGGACCTCGACTCTACGGCTATGATTGCCATCATTGACCGCACGATGGCTGCAGCGCCACACGACGCCGACCTTTCCAACATCAAGGCTGTTTATCTGGAGAAGATCGGCATGCCAGCCGACTCGGTTAACGCTGCTTTCATGCACACTTTGGAGGTGGCTCCCGATGACTTTACGGCTCGTTCGCAGCTCATCCAGCGCCTGTGGATGAAGTGGGAAAAGGTGGAGAAGCTTGCTCTTCAGGGCACACAGTACAATCCCGAGGAACCGACGTTCTTCTATTTTCTCGCCATAGCTCAGTTCCAGAAAGACCGTCTGCCCGAGAGCATCAAGACATTGCAGACTGGCATTAACGTGGCAGCGGCTGACAAAAACCCCAATTCCGGCCTTATCAGCGACATGTATGCCATGATCGGCGACTCATACATGAAGCTTGAAGAGGCTGACAAGGCGTTCGCCGCTTACGACAGTTGCCTGCAATGGAAGGAAGACAACATCATGGCGCTCAACAATTACGCCTACTATCTCTCCGATAAAAACGGTGACCTGAAGAAAGCGGAGGCGATGAGCCGCAAGACTATTGAGGCAGAACCCACCAATTCCACTTATCTCGACACCTACGCATGGATTCTTTATCTCCTCGAAAGATATGACGAGGCGAAGGCATACATCGACCGTGCGTTGGAGAACGACACCGATTCCGTGCCGAGCGCAGTGGTCATTGAGCACGCCGGCGACATCTACTGCAAGTCGGGCGAGAAGGAACGCGCCGCTGAACTGTGGCAGAAGGCCATCGAATGCGGTGGCGACAAGGCCGTGCTGACACGCAAGATAAAGACAAAGAGCGTGGACGCAAAAAAATAAGCCTCACCTAAAGGAGGCTGACATCATGTAAACATACATATATAACAAGGTATAGACATTAAGGAAAAGGATAAATAAAGGAAATGAAGAGAATATTACCGATACTGTTCGTCGTTCTGTTCGCATCCTGTGCGGGCAAGAAGGCTGTTACCGAACAGACTGTTACGCCGACCACACAGACCGCCAAACCAAGCACAAAGCCCACCAAACACGTAGATAAAGAGCAGACGGAAATGCTCCGACGCATTGCCAATCAAGCGCTTACAACGAAGAACATTGTAGCAAGCGCAGACTTCCACCTTGTCGGAGGTGGCAAGAATCTCAGTTGCGACGGCAAGATCAGCATGCGCCGCGACGAGGTTATACGCCTCCAACTGCTTCTCCCCATCATCCGCACAGAGATAGCACGCATCGACTTCACGCCCGAATACGTGCTCCTCGTCGACCGTTATCACAAGGAATACACCAAGGCTTCGTACAAGGAGGTCAGCTTTCTTGCCGACAACGGCATCAGCTTCTATTCGCTCCAGTCGCTTTTCTGGAACGAGCTGTTCCTCCCTGGCGAGAATCATATAACCGAACGACTGCTCGACCGCCTTACTTGCAAGCTTGCACAGATAAGCACCGACGTGCCTGTCACGTATAAGAAGGGCAACATCAGCTACCTTTGGACAGCCAGCAAAGCTACCGCTAACATCAAGGCAGTGGACGTCAAGTACAGCAGCCAGCAATATGGCACGTCCTCACTCCACTGGACTTACGACAATTTCCGTACTGTCGGAGGCAAGGCATTCCCCCTTACACAGCAGTTTAACGTCACCATGGGCAGCGGAGCAAAGAAGAAGTCGGCACAGCTTACCGTCAAGATGAGCTCGCCTAAGACCTCTTCTGACTGGGACGCAAAGACGGAGGTGTCTGCCAAATACAAGAAGATAGAGGCGAAAGACATCCTCGGAAAGCTCCTTTCCATACAGTAAAGGCTACAACCACACTCACAAAACAAAGACATGAAGCATCTCATTATCACCATAATAGCAGCATTAATGCTCTGCATCCCGACGACGGCCACCACCAACGTAGCCGGCAATGAGCAGCAGCGCAAGACATCTACGACGAAGAAGGCAACGCAGAAGAAGACCACCACCCATAAGACTGCACAGCGAAAGACTGTGCAGAAGGGAAAGACTGCGTCTGCAAAGAAGGGCAAGACTACGGCTAAGAAGAAGACCAATACAAGGAAAAAGAAGTCGTCAAAGGCACAATACAGCACCGAGGAGATTCGTGGACTGCAGTCGAAGCGCTCTGCCATGCAGAAGGAGATAAAGAAGCAGGAGGCTGCGCTGCGTGCCAACCAGGCTGACGTGAAGCAGCGTCTCAGCGATCTGATGGTGATAAACAGCGAGATTGACCGTCATCAGCAGAACATTGACGGCATTCAGAAAGACATTCATCACATCAACGGCAACATCGGCATCCTCAATGCCCAGCTCAACACGCTGCAACAGCAGCTGCAGGAGCGCAAGGCAAGGTACGTGAAGTCGATGCGTTACCTTACCCGCAACCACACTTTGCAGGACCGTCTCATGTTTATCTTCTCCGCAAAGAACTTCGTACAGATGTATCGTCGTCTGCGCTTTGTACGCGAATATGCCTCTTGGCAGAAGACTCAGGGCGAGATGGTGAAGGCTAAGCAGGCGCAGGTGAACGACAAACACCAGCAGCTGCAGCAGGTGAAGGGTCAGAAGAACAACATTCTCTATAAGGGCAAGCAGGAACAGAAGGCTCTTGAAGGAAAGCAGCAGGAACAGCAGCAGGTGGTGACATCGCTGCAGAAACAGCAGAAAACCATCAAGACCGTCATCGACAAGCAGCGCAAGGACGCCGCAGCCATAAACGCACAGATTGATCGTCTTATCGCCATCGAGGTGGAGAAGGCTCGTGTGCGTGCCGCTGAGGAAGCCAAGCGCAAGGCTGCTGCAGAGGCTGCTGCCAAGAAACGCCGTGAGGAAGAACTTGCACGCAAGAAGGCTGCGGCTGAAAAGGCTCGCCTTGAGAACGAGCGCCGTCTGCGCGAGGCAAGGGAAGCCGAGGCAAGAGCCAAGGCAGAAGCACGTGCTGCTCAGGAAAGAGAGGCTGCCGCACGAGCCGAAGCACAGCGCCAGCGTGACGCAGAGGCTAAGGCACGCGCTCAGCAGCAAGCCAACGAAGCGGCAAGAGAAGCTGCCGAGAGAAAGGCAGCTGCCGAGCAAAGAGCACGTGAGGCGGAGGCTGAGCGTCAGGCTATGGAGCGCAAGGCCAAAGCTGACGAGCAACGATCCACAAGAGAGATAGCCGAAGCGAAGAAGAACGTGGAGGAAAGCCGAAGCATGTCGTCAGTTGACCGCATGATGTCGGGCGGTTTCGAGCAGAACAAGGGTCGTCTTCCGATGCCTATCACGGGTAGCGCACGCATCGTAAGCCACTACGGACAGAACTCCGTGGCAGGTCTTTCGGGCGTAACCATCGACAATAAGGGCATCAACATCATGGGACAACCGGGCTGTCAGGCACGCTCCATCTACGACGGCGAGGTGAGTGCCGTCTTCAATTACGGCGGTTCGTACGTGGTAATGGTAAGACACGGTGTCTACATCTCCGTATACTGCAACCTCAGTTCGGTAAGCGTACATAAGGGACAGCGCGTCTCCACACGCCAGGGACTGGGCACCGTAGGATCTGACCATATCCTTCAGTTCCAGCTTCGCAAGCTTCAGAGCCGCCTCAATCCTGAGGCATGGATTGGAAGATAAAGTATTGACGCGACCCTAATTAGGGTCCTCAATACTGTAAATCCATCTGTAGGCTTGGGTCCAGCGCCATACTGTAGTGCGCGAAATGTCCACTACATTATTTATCTGCGGACCCGTCAGTCCTATTCGCATCAAGTAACAAACCTGCACCTGCTGCTCCGTCAGACCTTCATTGCGCCGGAGCAGCAGGTCCTTGAAGTCGGGATGCAGGCTGTTGACGGCAGAAATCAGCTGTCGCCACTCCCCTGCCGAGAGCTTCTTCTTGCCCTCAGCCGACTTGCGCACAGCCGCCACAACGTCACCGGCGGCATCCTCCATCTCTGCCTGTTGCAGCATCTGCATAAGCGTCTCACTCTGTCTCATCTTGTCAGCGAGGCGCTTCTTCATATCGGCGAGCAGCTGCTCATTACGTTGCAACTCCTCTCCTACGTTCATCAGATTGGTTTCGCGGTCGGCAAGGTCAGCCTTTACGTCCTCTATCATTCGCTCTTTACGCTTTGTCTCCTCTCGGATGTCAGACAGTTGGGTCTTCATCGAGTTGAGACGGTCGTTAAGGGCGAGTTGCATTTTCAGCGCCTTATTCTTCTTACGCATATATACCACCACGAACGTGAACGCCGCCACCATAGCAAACAGCGCCGCATACGCAGCGATATTCATATACAGCGCACGCTCCCGTTCGGTTTTGAGCACGCGTTCACGGTCGAGATGATACTGGTAGCGGTTGTTCACCGTGGCAGCACGCAACTGGTTCTGAGCAAGATCGAGCCTCTCCGTGAGTCTTACAAATTCCTTTCCGCACCAGTTGGCAGCCGCCACATCTCCCTTCTCCGTATACAGAAGGAAGAGAGCCTTAGCCGCATCATACATGCTATACTCGTCTTTCGATTCCTTCAGGATGGTCCGATAACACGCTATTGCGTCGTCCGTCATCCCCATAAGCCTGTAATATTCGCCCCTTGCATTGCATGCAAGAGCGTCGTTACGCCTTGGCAAAGCCTTCTCCGTCAATTCGAAACACTCCTGCGCCTTTTCCTTCCTGCCCGAATTGGCATAGCTATAGAGCAGCACATAAGGAATGTCGCCCTGCTGCAAGGCACCGCTTTGCTTCACCTGAAGCAGCACATCGTCAAAACATTTCATCGCTTTCGGCTCGTCGTCCGTCGCAAGACACGCATTGCCAAGGTGCATCAGCGTGGTAACGGACAGACTACGCAGCTCCAGCGACAAGGCATATTCCTTCTCTGCCATCGCCAAAGCGTTCTTATAGTCCTGCACATTGTAGAAGAGATAATAAAGGTTGGAGTAGGCATTGCGCTTCAGCAGCGAATCGGTACGGTCTGAGTCAGCCATGACGTCAATGGATTTCTGGAAGTAGTCGATAGCTCTCGGCGTGTCGTTAAGGTCGCGATAGACGCTGCCGGCATAGAAATAAGCCTCCTGTCGGTCTGTATTATTGCCGTTCTCCTCGAAGTATTTCACGAGGTAAGCAATCATCTTGTCAGACATCGGCTTCACATCGTTCTTGTCGTCGATGCGAATCTTCAGCAGGTCATACCTCATTCTCGTATACTCCGTCCCCGACTTCACCTCCACGGAGATGCTGTCCATCATCCTCGCAGCCGCTTTCGTATCGGAGTCGCTAACGGTCCGTATCCTCTCCATCGTCTTCTGCATACGGCTTTCTCCACACGAAAAAAGCGAAAGAAGGAGAATGAAGACCAATAATATGCGTGTCATAATAATGCTCAGTTAGGTTTAAATGATAAAAAATACGAATACAAAAGTACAAATATTTTGTTATACAAACAAAAACATATATCTTTGTAAACATAATAACAAAACCTACCACTATGAAGAAATCCGTATGCTATATCTTATGCACCATAATGGCTCTCGCCTCCATCTCGGTTCCGCAGAGAGCAAGTGCTGACAGCAGACTGTTGGCTGACGTGGAGCAGACGCTTGTTGCAAGTTGCAACATCGGAATGGGTTATGCCATCAAGCCGGTGAAGAAGAATGTGGAAAGCAATATCATCACCACGTTCACTGACTTTACCAGCGAGAGCGCTCCGTCCTCCAACATGGACGAACGTGCCGGCAAGAAGTGGTATGCTTCCCTGCTGCAGGGTTTCACAAAGGTGATAATCAAGGTAATCCGATTCATACCGTCACAGTTCGACAAGCTTGTCATGCACCTCGTAAGAGGGTAATCCTCTGATTATTGGTGCTTTGAATGTAATATTTAAGGCATGGCTTTGACAAAAACCTTTATCCACAATCCGCTTATGGGCGCAAACCCTATCGGGTTTAAACAAAAGGCTTTACATTAGGTCTTACGAGAACAAGTTCTCGACAACCTAACGTAAAGCCTTTTATTTGTGCACAGCACGCGCCCATAAGCGGAAAAAACAAGTAAAAACACAAGGATGCAAGTAGCAAGTTTGTCAACACCAAAGAAACTAAAGAAAGAATATAAAAAGAATATAATTAGCAATGCAATGTAGGAGCCACGGGCATTAGCTTTTTTCTAATTTGTTTAGTTCACACGTCCTCTTGTAACCTTGTGTTTTGAAAGGTTTTTCCGTTTGTGATTTTCGAGAGAGGCGACAGCCTCTTATTTCTTTATGGTATATATGAGCGTGAGAACTTGTTCTCATAAGACCATATATACCATAAAGAAATTGCCGAAGGCTCGAAAATCACAAACGGACTGTGGAGTCTGGTTTTTGTCAAAGCCCTGCCTTACGCGGCAATGTGCTGGTATGATATATATATATGATCAATCAAACACGAGGCATTTGAGGTTCGCCAGTATTACGACAACCAAGACCATCAGGATCTTTGTCTTTTCGCCCGGCAGTCCCTTTACACGTCCATAATATAGCGAATAGATGCCGGCTATGATGGCGAGGACTGAGAAGGGGATGGTGGTGGAGAAGGGATAGTCATGGTCGGTGATGGCGGAGAGAATGACTCCCCACTGCATCATGACGGTGAAGTCAACTACATGCTGCAGGACGGTATACTCCTTCGATGCACCCTCCCTCTTCATTCTCAGCTTCACTTCCCACTGACTCAGCAGGGTGAGCACGGCTATAAGGATAATCGTCTTTATCATAGTAACGGTGATTATAGTTTGCTTACAAAGATAATAATTTTCCTTTGACAGGAAGACATAACTAAAAAAAACATGTTCTTCATGTCTTCTTGTCTAAAAAACATGTCTTCATGTCCGAAATGCAAATATCGTCTAAAGAGTAAAAACCTGTTACAAAATAAAAATTGATTATAGAGTTCCGGATTGCTGTTTTTACAGTGTTTTGACGTACAAACAGCAACCATACTTAACGATAGAGCCACTTTTACACTGTGAAAGTGCCACTATTAGAGTGTAAAAGTGGCGCTATTGCATGATAATAGTGGCACTATTGGAGTGTAAAAGTGGCGCTATTGCATACAAAAGTGGCTCGTTTGTGAGTCTGATTTCATAGCGCCTCGTCCGAAAACCGCATAACTCACTGTGTATAAATACGTTGTCTCCAAGTGCTCAAAACTCGAGAATTTCGCACCAAAGATTTTGTTGTGCGCTGAACTCATAGTATTGAGCATTAGGAATGCAAATATTGTGTCGGCAGAACCGCCGAAGAGTCAGGAATTTTGAGCTTTTTCTTGGTAGTACAAAGTTTCGTATTACAGCAATATATGAGCTTGCAGGACAAACTTAGGAGGCTATGGCGTCTCGCCGTAGCCACGCACCCACGGACATGATCTCAAGTATGAGCTGCTGGTTCCGCAAAGCGGGACCTATATCATGAAACCCACTGCAAGCTGCGAAGCAGCGCAGCTGTGGGTACGTACGACACTTCCACCCCATATAGTTCCCCGGAGGGGGACTGACATATCCCATAGGATGTTGAGGACGATAGTCGGTCCCGCGTCGCGGAACCAAGAGAGGGTGAGCGGACAATTATCCCACAGCTGCGCTCCTTCGGAGCTTGCTGTGGGTTTCTGAGGGATACGTGTCCCATCGGGACACGGCGCTGACCAAAGCAACATATACTATATACCACCAACATTGCAGTACTCGAGTATAAGATAGCATTATGCTATGGGAGGCTGCGGGGCTACGGCGAGACGCCATAGCCTCCTACGGTTTGCCTTGGCTGCTGTGGAAACGTAAGCTAATCCGCATTTTATTGTTACATTTGTTTCACATACCACCAGAGAGCTTGTTTTTCATTCATATCTACTACAAGCGTTATCCACTTTATTATCAACGTTTTATCCACTTGTAAAATAAATCTTTCGTCCTTGAAACAACATGAAACAACAAAAGTTTTGCTGCGTCTTTCCGATGAACTAATTTTGCGGCAGAGAAAACAAATAACTAACAATTAAATACCGATCATTATGAGAAAGAACAGAGTTTTAAATTTATTGTCATTCTGCATTTTCGCAGCTATAGCACTCGTGACAACCTCTTGCTCAAAGGACGACTACGAAGACGTATGGGAGGAGCAGCAGCATACAAGACATACTGAGCAGGTCGGCGACATGACAAGTTACAGCAAGACAGTGGAGCCGCATATATAATCGGCTACGCGTGAGAGATAATCAACTTTAAAAATCTCGAAATATCGAGAGAAACATAAATAAAAATGAATATGGAATTAAGAATCTTAGACAGAATCCTGACAAAAGGGCTTCAGGTATACATAATTGCAACTATAGCATTAATGCCAATTATCGATTCGTTGCCGGATATCGTATCCTACATTGAATTTACAGTCCTTATGACTTGGTCGTTATTTGAATATTTACGACTTAGAAAGCTATATAGGATTCATGGCAAAGAAAAAGTCAGGAAGCTAATATATGACGACAGTTTCTACAAGTACGACGTGATTTTCTGTCTGGTGGGACTCGGCATCTGCTGGTACTATAACGATGGTCAGTGGTGGTTCTTGCTGCTGATTCTTGTCGCAAGCACAATAGCAAGATTCATCGAGCCATTGAAGAGGATGCTGAGAAGATAGTGGCAGCGGAGTAAAACATATAAAATCCAACAACAATCATGAAACGCCTTTCCGTGTTTTGCCATTCCGTATGTCAGTTAATGTACTTGTTATTAGCCTTAGAACCAATCTTGGGAATATACGATGGATATCTGTATTGTGCGTACTTATTGTGCCCGATTGGTGCTGGAATATTAGTCTGTCTTATATTAGGAGTGGACGAAATACAGAAAGCAGTTATCAACGAAAGAAACGCATGCCGTATCATCTATATCCTGATTATTGCAACTGGTATTATAATAAGTTATATATATCACTCCAACCTGTTAAAGGTTTGGTTGTTTATGACTGCTATGGAAATTGCGGATTGGATAATACAACGACGAAGATAATCTGTGGATAACACGGGGGCTTCTTGAAAGAGAAAATGAGAATAATATAATGTTGCCGCATAACTTCGGACTGTCAGTCAGTCCGAGTTATGCGGCTTTTGTTGGCACAGTGATGCTTCGGTAAGAAAAAAGTTTTAGGTTAAATCAACCTAAAACGCATCCAAACCAACAAGTTTTAGGTTGATTTAACCTAAAACTTTCTAAATCCGACTACTTTTAGGTTGAATCATCCTAAAAAAACGCTATCTTTGCAATGTTAACCTATACGATATTACATAAAAAGGAGCTGATATGAAAAGAATAGAGCGTACGGCATACCTCAACAAACTGATAGCATTTAAGGACAAGAGCCTTATAAAAGTGATAACCGGCATACGACGTTGCGGCAAGTCAACAATAATGGAGATTTATCGCGACTGGCTTTTGGCGCATGGAGTGACAGACAATCAGATTGTGTATCTGAACTTTGAAGATTACGACTTTTATGAGCTTCGCAATCCAAGAAAGCTCTATGAATATATAAAGCCTCTCATTCTGAAGGACAGGACCACCTATATGTTCTTTGACGAAATACAGCACGTTGAGAATTTCCCTGACATAATAAACAGCCTGAATCTCAAACCCACAGTGGATATATACGTGACAGGATCTAACGCCTATATGCTCTCCAGCGAGATAGCCACACTTCTGTCTGGCAGATACGTAGAGATAGCCATGCTCCCTCTCTCGTTCAAGGAATACGTGGACGCCACAGATGCTGGGGACAACATCCCGAAAGCATACATGGACTATATCAGCCGTAGCAGTTTTCCCTACTCTTTGGAACTGGACACACCATCCGAAGTTAGCGACTATCTTAGCGGGGTGTACAGCACCATCGTCGTAAAAGACATCATGAGCCGTAAGCGGCTGCCCGATGTGATGATGCTTGAGAGTGTCATCCGATTCACGGCTGACAATATCGGCAACATCCTATCCACCAAACGAATAGCCGACATAATGACGGCAGACGGCAGGAAAATTGACCAGAAGATGGTGGAACGTTATCTTTCAGCCCTCTGCGAGACCTTCTTCGTGTACGAAGCCAAGCGATATAACATCAAGGGCAAACAGTTGCTCAAGACATTAGGCAAATATTATCTCGTAGACTTAGGTTTGAGACGAATGCTTTTAGGTTCTCGTTCGTTCGACGCAGGACGCATACTTGAAAACATCGTGTACCTCGAACTTCTGCATCGGCAAAAAAAGGTGTACATTGGAAAGGTGGACGATCTGGAGGTGGACTTCGTGGCTATCGACGCTGACGGCATCACGTACTATCAGGTGGCGGCAACGGTTAGGGACGAGAAAACGTTGAAGCGCGAACTGGCATCGCTGCAACAGATAAAGGACCAGTACCCCAAATTCATCCTGACACTCGACAACGATCCTACAGCCGACTACGACGGCATAAAGAGAGTGAATGCGCTGGAATGGATGATGGGAAAAGCGTAAATGGCACATTATTCATAGAAAATACAGGCAAACGCTTGCCTACGTTGCGAAAAATTCGTAACTTTGCATCGTTCAGTGGAATGAGGGGCTCCGAGAGAGCTCCTCATTTTTTATTCTAATAAATAATGTATGATAAGTAAAGACACCGTAAGAAGTATTGTTGAAGAGTGGCTTGACGGCAAGGAGTATTTCCTTGTTGACATCGAGATAAGCCCCGACGACCGCATCGTAGTAGAGATAGACCACGCTGACGGAGTGTGGATAGAAGACTGCGTTGCCCTGAGCCGTTACATCGAAGACCACCTCAGCCGCGACGAGGAAGACTACGAACTGGAGGTAGGATCCGCCGGACTGGGACAGCCCTTTAAGGTGCCGCAGCAATACCACTGCTTCGTAGGCAAGGACGTCGAGGTGCTCGACGCCGACGGAAAGAAATACAAGGGCGTTCTCAAGAGCGTCGACGGTGGCGACTTCACGGTGACCGTGGAGGAGAAGCAGAAAGTGGAAGGCAAGAAGAGACCGCAGCTCGTCAGCGTGGACCGCACCTTCCAGATGGACACAGTGAAATATACAAAATACTTAATAAATTTCAAATAAGCTATGGCAGCAAAAAAAGACGAGACAGTCAGCATGTTCGACTCCTTCAAGGAGTTCAAGGAAACCAAGAACATCGACCGCACGACACTCGTGAGCGTTCTGGAGGAAAGCTTCCGCAACGTTCTGGCAAAGATATTCGGCAGTGACGAAAACTTCGACGTGATCGTGAATCCCGACAAGGGCGACTTCGAGATCTATCGCAACCGCGTGGTTGTGGCAGACGGAGAGGTGGAGGACGAGAACAAGCAGATTTCACTGAAAGAGGCACGCAAGATCGAAGCGGACTATGAGGTCGGCGAGGACGTGTCGGAGAAGGTGGAATTCGCCAAGTTCGGACGCCGCGCCATCCTTAACCTCCGTCAGACTCTCGCATCCAAGATTCTTGAACTGGAGCACGACTCGCTCTACAACAAGTATAAGGACCGCGTGGGACAGGTTATCGCAGCCGAGGTTTATCAGGTATGGAAGCGCGAGGTGCTCGTAGTGGACGACGAGAACAACGAGCTGATTCTCCCCAAGGCAGAGCAGATTCCGGGCGACGTTTATCGCAAGGGCGAAACCATCCGCGCCGTCATCGAGCGCGTCACTAACGACAACAACAACCCGAAGATCATCCTCTCACGTACCAGCTCTACCTTCCTGCAGCGTCTGCTCGAGGCTGAGGTGCCAGAGATCAACGACGGCGTCATCGCCATCCGCCGCATAGCACGTATGCCGGGAGAGCGTGCAAAGATAGCAGTGGAGAGCTTCGACGACCGCATCGACCCAGTCGGAGCATGCGTCGGCGTGAAGGGTAGCCGCGTTCACGGCATCGTCCGTGAGCTTTGCAACGAGAACATCGACGTAATCAACTACACCGGCAACACCAAGCTGTTCATCCAGCGCGCACTTGCACCCGCCAAGGTTTCCACCATCAAGGTGGACGAGGAGAACCACAAGGCAGAGGTATACCTCAAGCCGGAGGAAGTGAGCCTCGCCATCGGACGCGGCGGTATGAACATCAAGCTCGCGTCAATGCTCACCGAGTATACCATCGACGTATTCCGTGAGGTAAGCGAAGAGGAGGCTGACGAGGACATCTACCTCGACGAGTTCTCTGACGAGATAGACCAGTGGGTTATCGATGCCATCAAGGGCATCGGACTGGACACCGCCAAGGCAGTGCTCGGAGCTCCCCGCGACATGCTCGTTGAGAAAGCCGACCTCGAGGAAGAGACCGTCGACAACGTGCTCAAGGTGCTGCGCGCCGAGTTCGAATAAGAATCGGCACAGCAAGATAAGGGAGTCTCAAAAACCAAGCAGTTTTTTGAAGCTCCCTTAGCGGGTATCATAAGGAGACGTGCGGAAGCCGCCTCCCTACACTAACAGATAATTAATATTAAAGCAAAAGAAAAGACGTTTAGAAGTAACGCCAGCCACGGAAAGCGGCAGGCAAGAATAGACAGACGTTTTACTCTTTTACTTCTTTACTCTTTTACTTTTAAAACGACAAAACATGAGCATCAGGTTAAACAAAGCATTACGAGAGTTGAACATCGGACTCCAGACGGCAGTGGAGTTCCTCGAAAAGAGAAGCGAACTGGGAGAAGTGAAGGCTGAGCCGAGCTTCAAGCTGACCGACGCACAGTACGACGCACTGGTCGGAGCGTTCCAGCAGGACAAGGAGGTGCGCAATCAGGCCGAGAAGCTCTTGCAGAAGAAGCCGAAGGAGAAGAAAGGCAAGGACGAAAGCCGTGCCGAGAAGAGTCACTCTTCGTCCACCCCGCAGCAATACAAGCCGCTGGGAAAGATCGACCTTGACAGCATAGGACGCAAACCAGCCGCACAGAAATCATCCCCCAAGACCGACAAGCCTGAGACTCACGCCAAGCCTCAGGCAAAGACTGCTGCCGTCAGTCAGAAGCCGTCGGAAGGCGACAGAAAGAAAGAAGCACCGGTGCAGGGCGCCTCAGCTCCTGCTGCCACAACTACAGCTAAAGAGAAAGCTGAAAACATACAAAATCAAAAGCCCGTGGTTCAGAAACAAGAGAACAAACAAGAAAACAAAGAGCCGAAGTCTGTAAACAATGCAGCGGCCGCCGAAGCAGCTACGACGCAGCCGGCAGACAACCAGAAGTCGGAAACCACGCTCTTCACCACCAAGAGCGAAAAGAAGATTATCAACACTCCGAAGGTGAACATCCTCGGAAAGATTGACCTCTCTACGCTCAACCAGAGCACCCGACCCAAGAAGAAATCGAAGGAAGAGAAGCGCAAGGAGCGCGAGAACAAGGCGCAGCAGCAGCGCGGCGGAAACGGAGCCGACAACAAGAAGAAGCGCGAACGCATCAACAAGGTGCGCGTGGACATCAACGCTGCATCCAACCAGCCCGGAGCAAACCAGGGCGGAAAGAACACCAACGCCGGAGGTAACGGCGGCGGAAGCGGAAAGAACAAGAAGAAGAACCGTAACCGCGGCCAGCAGAAGCCGGCTGAGGTAAGCGAAGAGGACGTAGCACGTCAGGTGAAGGAGACGCTCGCACGCCTTACCAACAAGCAGAGCCAGAACAAGAAGGGCGCAAAGTATCGTAAGGAGAAGCGTGAGGCTGCTCAGGAGAAGATGAACGAGGAGCGTCGCGAAGAGAAGAAGGATAGCAAGACACTGAAGCTCACCGAGTTCGTGACAGTATCCGAGCTCGCTACGATGATGAACGTGTCTGTCAACCAGGTTATCGGCACACTTATGAGTGTCGGCATCATGGTGTCAATCAACCAGCGCCTCGATGCAGAGACCATCAACCTCGTGGCTGAGGAGTTCGGCTTCAAGACAGAATACGTCAGCGCAGAAGTGCAGGAAGCCATTACAGAGGTGGAGGACGACGAGAACGACCTCGTGCCGCGTGCACCGATCGTTACCGTAATGGGACACGTCGACCATGGTAAGACCTCACTCCTCGACTATATCCGCAAGACCAACGTCATCGCCGGTGAGGCGGGCGGCATCACACAGCACATCGGTGCCTACAACGTACAGCTGGAGGACGGACGCAAGATTACGTTCCTTGATACTCCGGGTCATGAGGCGTTCACCGCCATGCGTGCCCGCGGTGCTCAGGTTACGGATATCGCCATCATCATCATCGCTGCCGACGACGCCGTGATGCCCACCACCAAGGAGGCCATCGCACACGCCCAGGCTGCCAACGTACCGATGGTGTTCGCCATCAACAAGATAGACAAGCCGGGAGCCAACCCCGACCGTGTACGCGAGGAACTCGCCGGCATGAACCTCCTCGTGGAGGAATGGGGCGGCAAGTATCAGTGTCAGGAGATCAGCGCCAAGAAGGGCGTGGGCATCAGCGAGCTGCTTGAGAAGGTATTGCTTGAGGCAGAGATGCTCGACCTCAAGGCCAACCCCAACCGCAAGGCTACGGGATCAATCATCGAGTCGTCACTCGACAAGGGTCGCGGCTACGTATCTACGGTGCTCGTAAGCAACGGTACGCTGCGCGTAGGCGACAACCTTATCGCCGGAACATCATGGGGCCGTATCAAGGCCATGTTCAACGAGCGTAACCAGCGCATCGAGAGCGCAAGACCCGCAGAGCCAGCCATCATCCTCGGCCTCAACGGAGCGCCGACCGCCGGCGACTCGTTCCACGTGCTCGAGACCGAGCAGGAGGCACGCGACATCGCCAACAAGCGTCTGCAGCTCCAGCGCGAGCAGGGTCTGCGTACCCAGAAGCGTCTTACGCTGTCTGACATATCACACCGTATCGCTCTCGGATCGTTCAAGGAGCTTAACATCATCGTCAAGGGTGACACCGACGGTAGTATCGAGGCTCTCTCCGATTCGTTCATCAAGATGTCTACGGAGAAGATCAAGGTGGACGTCATCTACAAGGCAGTGGGTCAGATCTCGGAGAGCGACGTAACGCTCGCCGACGCTTCCGACGCCATCATCGTGGGCTTCCAGGTTCGTCCTTCGGCTGCCGCACGCAAGCTGGCTGAGCAGGAAGGCGTGGAGATCAACACTTACTCTGTCATCTACGACGCCATCGATGACGTCAAGTCAGCCATGATCGGTATGCTCGACAAGGTGAAGAAGGAAGTGATTACCGGTCAGGTGGAGGTACGCGAGGTCTACAAGATCTCGAAGGTCGGCACTGTTGCCGGTGCGTACGTCACCGAGGGCAAGGTTCACCGTTCGGACAAGGCTCGTGTGGTTCGCGACGGCATCGTCGTTCACACAGCGGAGATTGCAGCCCTGAAGCGTTACAAGGACGACGTGAAGGAGGTGGCCGCCAACTTCGAGTGTGGTATCTCTCTCGTCAACTTCAACGACATCCAGCAGGGTGATATCCTCGAGACCTTCACCGAGATTGAGGTGAAGCAGACTCTCTAAGAGACAAAGAAATCATCAAAAATAAAGAAGGCTTTAATGCCGGTCAAGCGAGAACAGAATCTCAAAGGGCCAGCATTAAAGCCTTTTTTGTTAGGGCAGCCTACGACAAGATTACCATAAAAACGAGATATCTCCTTTGTCAGCTCAAAAAGTTCTTGTATATTTGTGGGTGCTTTAAATTATCCGACATGAAGAAGAAAGAATCTCCCAATCATCTGCTGCCCCATTACTATACCGACCTCATAGAAGCTGGCTGCGACGAGGCTGGACGAGGCTGTCTTGCCGGCAGCGTGTATGCCGCCGCCGTTATCCTTCCACCCGACTATGACAATCCTGCCCTTAACGACTCGAAAAAGCTCAGCGAGAAGCACCGTCGCGAGTTGCGCGACCAGATTGTGCGCGACGCCGTGGCTTGGGCTGTCGGCATCGTCACACCCGAGGAGATCGACCGCATCAATATCCTCAATGCGAGTTTCCTTGCCATGCACCGCGCACTCGACCAGCTAAAAGTGCGTCCGCAAGCCATCATCGTGGACGGCAACCGGTTTACGCCATACCAAGACCTCCCCTACACCACCATCGTAAAGGGTGACGGCAAGTATCAGTCTATCGCCGCTGCCAGCATCCTCGCCAAGACGTTCCGCGACGAATATATGGACAGTATAGCGGAGGAATGGCCCTTCTACGACTGGAAGCGGAACAAGGGATATCCCACACGTGCTCACCGTGAAGGCATACAGAAGCACGGCACGTCGCCGTACCACCGCATGAGCTATAACCTCCTCGGCAGCACCCAACTGGAACTGAAGTTCGAGGACTGACCCACACCAACCCTAATCACCACTAACAAAACCTCCCCCACTAACCTTACATTATTATATTATGCGCATGGACAAATATGGCCGTGAGCTGGACCTAATACTCCTGCTCACGGACAATGCCAATTACACTACTCAACAGCTGGCAGACCGTCTTGGCATCACAAGACGTAACGTGTATTATTACCTCGATTATCTTCGCGACTGCGGATTTAATCTCATCAAGAGCGGCACGTGCTACCGCCTTGACCGCTCCTCATCGTTCTTCCGCCGACTGCACGAGAACATCGCGCTCTCGGAAGCGGAGGCTGACTATATATGCCGTAAACTGGACTTCACGGACAGCAAGGACTATACGGCGCAGTCGGTGAGGCAGAAGCTGACGCGCACCTTCAATCTCCCTAACCGCGCCAACCCTGACCTTGAGCGTCGCGTCAACGCCAGCATAACGAAGCTGAAGGAGGCGATGGCAACACGTCAGATGGTGATGCTACACGACTATTCGTCGCCACACAGCCACACCGTCTCTGACCGCATCGTCGAGCCGTACCTCTTCATGAACGACTGTCGCGACATCCGCTGCCACGAAATCCGCTCACACATAAACAAGACGTTCAAGTTATCGAGGACGGGATGGGTGGAAATACTGGACGTGCCCTGGGCTTTCGAGGACCGCCACAAGGAAATCTACACCGACATCTTCATGTTCTCCGGCGAGACGCGCCACCGCATCGACCTCCGTCTTGGTCAGCTCTCGCACAATCTCCTCATAGAAGAATACCCTCAGTCCGAAGACTGCATCTCCAGCGACGGCGAGGACAAGTGGCTCTTCTCCGCGGACGTAGTGTCGTTCCTCGGCATTGGTCGCTTCGTCATCGGACTCTACGACGACATCGAGATATTGGGCTGCGAGGAATTTAAGGAGTATGTAAGGGATAAGATAAAAGGAATGTTGGGAAGAAAGGAGATTTGCTGAAACCTCAGATACAGATAGATTCCTGTTTATCGGTGAAATTATAAATGAGCAAACAGTGCAAACATAGGAGGCTATGGCGTCTCGCCATAGTCACGCACCCACGAACACGAACAACAGATGAAGTAATAGCTGATTGAGCCTTTGCTATGGGAGGCTGCGGGGCTACGGCGAAACGCCATAGCCTCCTAGGCAACAGCCATAAACGAATAAAGCCCCGCAAGCTGTTGCTTGCGAGGCTTACTCTTTAGCGCTTCAAGATGGGCTTGAACCAACGACCCCCTGATTAACAGTCAGGTGCTCTA
>OIXX01000151.1_pt1 | contig 56446 bp, 40 predicted proteins | sample 1588161 | NCBI WGS metagenome assembly OIXX01 (sample SAMN03283274) | human gut metagenome | biome: human-associated habitat; material: feces | host: Homo sapiens | place: Peru | collected 2012 | reverse complement strand
TAACACTACAGATTCTGGTCCTGTCATTCCTGGTTCGAGTCCGGGTATCCCAACTAGAGAGCATCTTTCATTTCGAAAGATGCTTTTTTCGTATATTTACCTTTTGGAGATTGAGGGAGAACTTTGCATTCTACTATGTTCTTCAAAAAGAAAAGAGGGTGTGTCATGGACTTATGGCACACCCTCTTGTTTGATTTCAATAAAATCTTTTATTTGTTCTCTGCATCAATAGCCTTGATTTTCTCTTTTACGAGCTTTAAGTCTTCTTTGAGCTTTTCTACCTTGCGGTTCATTTCCTCTACCAGGCTATTACCCTTCTTGCTGGCAGCATTGAGGAAGCCGAGGTTGTTCTCGTAGGTAGTAATCTCAGCGCGCAGCTGGTCGTAGCGTCGCAACAATCTGCCACGCTCGTTGTCTAATGCGTTGACACCTTTCTCGGCAACATTCTTGAGGTTGTTCTTGAAGTTGTGGATATGGCGCTTGGCATTGTTGGAACGCAAGGTCTTGTAGAGCTTGTCCATCACCTCGTGATACTCCTGGTAAACCTTGTCTTTCTCCTTGAATGGTACGTGACCTACAGCGTTGTACTCTGCGATGAGGTCCTGCATATTCTTCTGCAGGTGCTCGCCGGCGTTCTCAACCAACTCGTTGAGCTTAGCGATGATCTCACGCTTCTTGTCCAGGTTGGCATGCTCCTCGCTGCGTGCACCGGCGTTCAGCTTGTTGCGTGCATCGAAGAACTTGTTGCATGCGCCGAGGAATTCCTTCCAGAGCTGGTCACCCTGCTTGCGAGGCACGTAGCCAATGTTTTTCCATTCTCTCTGCATCTGGATCAGCTTGTCGCCGGTCTTCTTCCACTCAGTGCTATCTGCCAACTGCTTAGCCTTCTCCACGAGTTTCTGTTTCTTCTCGAGATTCTCTGCATACTGGCTCTTGATATTCTTGAAGAATTCAGCCTTCTTGCTGAAGAATTCGTCGTTGGCGATTCGGAAGCGCTCGAAGATCTTCACGTTCATCTTCTGAGGAGCAAAGCCTATCTTCTTCCATTCACCCTGAATTTCGATGATAGCCTTGGTAGCATCCTCCCAATCGGAAGCCTGCTTCTTCTCCTTCAGATTGATAGCCTCAATCTTTTCGCAGAGGGCAGTCTTGTTGGCAAGATTCTCCTCCTCCTTGGCACGCAGATCCTCGAAGTGCTGCTGGTGCTTCTTGTTGATTACGGTACTTGCGTTCTTGAAGCGGGTCCAGATTTCCTCGCGCAGCTCTTTTGCTACAGGACCGATTTCGCGGTATTCCTGGTGCAGGTCTTGCAACTGGTGGAAGGCTGAGATTACATCTGGCTCTTCTGCGAGCTTCTCGGCAGCCTCACAGAGCTTGGTCTTTGCCTCAAGATTTTTCTTGAAGTCGTATTCGCGAGCCTCGTTGTTGAGTTTCAGAAGGTCGTAGAACTGCTCCACGTAGAGCTGGTAGTTCTTCCATACCTCGTTTGCCTTGTCGGCAGGGATAGCCTTGATTTCCTTCCATTCCTGCTGCAGGGTCTTGAATTCCTGATATGATTTGTTGGCCTCTTCTGGCGAAGTGGTCATTGCTTTGATCTTTTCGATAATCTCAAGTTTCTTCGCAAGGTTTTCCTGCTTTTCCTCTTCCTGCTGAAGGAAGATCTTGGCTCTCTTTTCCTTGATAATCTGCATTTCGGCCTTGAAGGCTTCTTCTGTGTCATCTGGTAAGAGAACATACTTTTCAGGATCACCACCTGCTGCGAGATACTCTTTTGTCTGTGCATCTCTTTCTGCGAGATGAATCTTGTAGAAAATTGTCTTCAGCATATCAAGCTCCTCTTTGTTAGGAACTTCTGCGCTATGAGCAATTTCTTTTACTCTTTCGAGTACTTCCTGCTTGGTGGCGTAGGCCTTCTTGGCAGGATCCAGGGTGCTCTGCTGCAACAGAGCGTTTTCTTGAGAGTCCATCATGTCACTTTGTTTAGTTTATGATTCGAGTTTCTTTGGCCGGTAGTCGTCTCAGACGATTCGACCCACAAAAATATTTATTATATTAATTCTGCAAACTTAAACAAAAAAATCGAATATCTAGTCAAGATATTCGATTTTTTATACTTTTATAACAATAGAAGCCCTTTAGGGCTGCATTTTCCAGCTATAATTGTTCCAATATTTATAACAGTCGCTTGTATCTCAGGAAGCCCCAGCTTAAGCCTGAGACGATGAACGAGAGTATCAGGGCGAAGGCGAATCCGTAAGGACTCTCTTCCATGCCGTTGATCAGGTTCATACCGAACAAGGATGAAATCAGCGTTGGCAACATCATGACGATACTGATACTGGTGAGGGTACGCATCGTGGTGTTCATGTTGTTGTTGATGATGCTCGAGTAGGTATCCATCGTAGATTCCAGAATGTCGGAGTAGATACTGGTGGTTTCCCTAGCCTGCGTCATCTCGATGTTTACGTCCTCGATCAGGTCAGCATCCAACTCATCCACCTGCAGCTTGAACTTCAGTTTCGAGAGCAGGGTTTCGTTGCCTCGGATAGAAGTGGTGAAGTAGGTGAGGGAGTCCTGCAGGCGGCTCAGGCCTATCAGGCTCTCGTTGTTCACGCCGTGGTCCAGATTTCTCTTGGCCTTCTCGATAAGCGAATTGATCTGCTTGAGTCGTTTCAGATACCATACGGCAGAAGAGAGGAAAAGTCGGAAGATCATATCCACATAGTCGGTGAATCCTTCGCCGCGCTTCTGCTGATAGCTTACGAAGTCTATCATCATATTGGTTTCGTAGAAGCATACGGTAATGGTTACGTCGCGCTTGTGGATGATGCCTAGCGGTACGGTAGTATATGGTGTGCGGCTGCGTATTTCCTTGACGTAAGGGATACGGAGAATGATGAGCATCCAGCCGTCGTCGTATTCGTAGCGGGCACGCTCATCGGTATCGCTGATATCCGAAAGGAAATAATCAGGGATTTTGAATTCTTCTTCCAGCAGTCGCTGGTCTTCGTCGGTTGGACATGTTACCTGTACCCAACAGTTTGGCTGCCACTCATTGAGTGCAGTCAGATTCTTATCGATATTCCAGAAAGTCTTCATTGTTTGCTAATCTCCAAATAATAAAAGGTTTGGGTATGGAGATGAGCATAGGGTTGCGCCCTTCTTGTGGGCTTACGGTTGCTGAATCTCCACGCCTTACAATTCGTTATTGTTCTCCGCGTGATAATCGTCCATTTTGGTTGTTATTTAATGAAACATCTGCAAGCTTTTCTGTATTCTGTTCTTCGCAGTTTTACAGTTCTTGCCAAATCGCCTGCAAAGGTAATGATTTTAATTGAGAAAAGGAACAAAAAAGCCGAGAAATTTCTTTCTCGGCTTTCTTTTTTCATCTTTTTGTAATTTCTTGTTTCTTATTTAGCAGGAATCTCAGCCAGGAGCTGCTTCACCAGGTTCCAGAAAGGAGCTACGCAGCTAATCTGGCAGCGCTCGTTGGCTGTGTGAGGGCTGAGCAATGTAGGGCCGAATGATACTACATCGAGGTGAGGATACTTGCCCAGGATGATAGAGCACTCCAAACCTGCGTGAACAGCCTGCACTACGCCGTCCTTGCCGTTCTGCTCCTTGTAAACCTTCAGTACATGCTCCAGGATGTCGCTCTTAGGGTTAGGGTTCCAGCCTCCGTATGCTCCGCTGAACTCTACCTTCATGCCAGCCATGTTGAAGCAGCTCTCCATCATAGTAGCGAGATACATCTTGTAGTACTCGTGGCTGGAACGTGCCAGAATCTTGATGGCTGCCTTACCGCCGCCGATCTCGATGATGGCGAGGTTAGAAGATGTCTCTACGATGCCTGGCATAGATGGAGCCATACGCAATACGCCGTCGTGGCAGGCATAGATGGCATCTACCAGGTTGTCCTGAATCTCTGCAGGAACCTCTGTAGCTGGAGTCTCTACGTTCTCGGTGAAGAATTCAATATTCTCAATGTTTTCGATGCCGTTGAACTCATCACAGATTTCGTCCTTCCAGTCGGCTACCATGTCGTTCAGAGCCTCTACGTTCTCCTTTGGCAGGGTGAGTACTACCTGTGCCTGGAATGGGATGGCATTGCGCATGTTGCCGCCCTGCCATGAAGCCAGACGTGCATCGAGCTCAGAGATAGCCTCGCGTACGAAGCGAACCATGCACTTGTTGGCGTTGGCTCTGCCTTCATTGATCTCGATGCCGGAGTGACCGCCCTTCAATCCCTTCAAGGTAACCTTTACGGCTGCATCTTCCTTGTCAGTCTCAACCTCCTTATAGTCGAGTGTTGCAGTAATGTCGATACCGCCGGCGCTGCCGATTACGAACTCGCCCCATACCTCTGTATCGAGGTTCAGGAGGATGTCACCGTTCAACTCGCCCTCAGGAAGGCCATTGGCCCCAAACATACCTGTCTCCTCATCTGCAGTGATCAGACCCTCTACTGGTCCGTGCTGCAGATCCTTAGCCTCCATCACTGCCATGATGGTAGCTACACCCAAACCGTCATCGCTACCCAGGGTGGTCTTATTGGCACGTACCCAGTCACCGTCGATGATGGTCTCGATTGGGTCGTTCTCGAAGTCGTGGTTGCTTTCAGGAGCCTTCTGAGGCACCATATCCATGTGTGCCTGCATAATAACACCCTTTCTGTTCTCCATGCCTGGAGTAGCAGGTTTGCGCATCACGATGTTTCCGGCAGCATCCTGGAAAGCCTCTACGCCAGCTTCCTTTGCCCAGTCGAGCAAATAAGCCTGAATTTTCTCCAAATGTCCTGATGGACGTGGAACTTGTGTCAACTTGTCGAAATTACGCCAGATTTCCACTGGACTAAGATTCTTAATGTCAGCCATAATATCTTTATTTTAAATGTTAATGTTCTTTTTGTTTTTGAATGTTATGCTTCTTCGTAAACGCCAGTGCTATCCATCCGTAGATGCCCAGCAGGATGACGAGCAGGGTCTGTACGGAGTGAACGATGAGCACGAAGTAGAGGGCGTCGTTCTGCTGGATGCCATAGAGGATAAGCATCGTCTTCACTGCGAAATGCCATGGACCCGCTCCATTGGGTGTAGGTACGATTACAGCTATGCTTCCCACGATGAAGGTCACCAGTCCGCACATCAGATTGAGATGGCTCGTAGATTCAAAGCACTGGAAGGTGAGATAATAGTGCAGGAAGTAGCTCAGCCAGATGCCCAGGGTGAAGGCGATGTAGAGCGGTACGTTTCTCACGCCCTTCAGCGAGATTACTCCCTGCCAGAGTCCGTTCAGCGTAGCTTTCACCTTATTATATATAGCCAGCTTCTTGAGCAGTATGTGAGCCAGGAAGAGTACGGCGATGCCGCAGATGGCAGTAACCAGATATCCGGTGGCTGTGAAGTTGCCCAGGATGCTGTCCATACTCGTGCCCGTCTTGTCGAAGAAGTTCAGGAAGACGGGAATCTGCATCAGGAACACCAGTCCTGTGATAAGTAGTACGAGCAGCGAGTCGATGGCTCTCTCGGTCACCACGGTACCCAGTGCTTTCGGAAACGAAACGCCGTCCCATCTCTTCAGTACGGCACATCTTGCAAATTCACCCGAGCGGGGGATGACGAGGCTCAGGGCATACGAGAGGAATATGGAGTTGATGCTTACGCTGCTGCGCGCCTTCTCGCCGATGGGGTCCAGCGCCTGCTTCCATCTCCAACCTCTGAAGAGCTGCGCCGAGACACCGAAGGGGAACGACAGCAGCATCCAGGTCCAGCTCATCTTGTGGAGCACTACTTCCTCCACCTGTTTGAAGTCGAATCCGCGATACATCCAATAGAGGATGGCACCGCCCAGAAACAAGGAGAGTGCCACCTGCCAAATATTGTTTGCTATCTTTTTCTTTTCCATCATAGCTGCAAAGGTAACACTTTTATCGCTTATATGGCACTACTTTCGCATATTTTTAGCATAAATAAACGGTTAGGCTCCTTTTTATTTCCCCTTTTTTATATAAAAGATGAAAAAAAAAGCATTCAAGGGGTGATTTCTCGAAAAATAATCGTATTTTTGCAAAATAAATATATCAATATCGTATAGAACGTATGAAAGCTGTAAAGCCAAAGAAAAATCTAGGTCAGCACTTCCTTACTGACCTCAACATAGCCAAGCGCATCGCCGACACGGTGGATGCCTGCCCTGATATACCTGTTCTTGAAATCGGACCGGGTATGGGCGTTCTTACCCAATATCTCGTAGAGAAGCCTCGCCCGGTGAAGGCGGTGGAAATCGATTCTGAGTCGGTGGCATATCTTCACGAGAATTTCCCGACACTGAAGGATAACATTATCGGAGAGGATTTCCTGAGGATGGATCTCAACCAGATATTCGATGGAAAGCAGTTCGTGCTCACGGGCAACTATCCATACGATATCTCTTCGCAGATCTTCTTCAAGATGCTCGATTACAAGGATCTTATTCCTTGCTGCACGGGTATGATTCAGCGAGAGGTGGCTTTGCGTATGGCTTCCGAGCCGGGCAACAAGGCGTATGGTATCCTCAGCGTACTCATCCAGGCATGGTATGATGTGGAGTATCTCTTCACCGTAGATGAGGGCGTGTTCAATCCACCGCCAAAGGTGAAGAGTGCCGTCATCCGCATGACCCGTAACGAGGTGACCGATCTGGGATGTGATGAGAAACTCTTCAAGCGACTGGTGAAGACCGTGTTCAACCAGCGCCGCAAGATGCTCCGAGTAAGCCTCAAGCAGATGTTCCCGGGTGTAACCCCACGTGAGGATTTCTACACCACCGACATCATGACCAAGCGCCCTGAGCAGCTCAGCATCCAGCAGTTTGTGGAACTCACCAACTATGTGGGCGAAGAACTGAAACGATTGGAATTAATAAAATAATAAACAAAAAAATATATACAGACTATGATCGACGTAAAAGAAACTTTGAATTCTGCAGCAGAGCGTATGGAGATGGCTGCAATGTATCTCGCAGAAGAGCTCTCTCATATTCGTGCAGGTCGCGCCAACGTGGCTATCCTCGACGGCGTGCGTGTTAACAGCTATGGCAGTATGGTTCCATTGAACCAGGTGGCTACCGTAACCACTCCAGATGCCCGCACCATCGCCATCCGCCCTTGGGACAAGAAGGCTATCAAGGATATCGAGAAGGCTATTATGGACAGTGACGTAGGTATCACACCAGAGAACAACGGTGAAATCGTACGCCTCGGAATCCCTCAGCCTACTGGTGAGCGCCGTAAGGAGCTGGTTAAGCAGTGCAACAAGATTGCGGAGCGTGCCAAGATTGAGGTTCGCAACGTGCGTCAGGAAATCAAGGAGAAGCTGAAGAAGGCTATCAAGGATGGTCTTTCTGAGGACTTGGAGAAGGATGCTGAGAACGATTTGCAGAAGCTTCACGACAAGTACATCAAGCAGCTTGAAGGTTTGATGGACGAGAAGGAAAAGGAAATCATGACAGTCTAGAAAGACGCCATGTTTTTCAGACTTACATTATTAATATGTGATAATGAGAGGACTCGTTATTAAGAATACAGGCAGCTGGTACACCGTCAAGACTGACGATGGCCAGCTGATTGAAAGCAAAATCAAGGGCAATTTCCGATTGAAGGGCATCCGCAGCACCAATCCTGTGGCTGTGGGCGACTATGTGCAGCTCATCACCAACCAGGAAGGCACGGCGTTCATCTCTTCCATCGAAGACCGCCAGAACTATATCATCCGTAAATCACCCAACCTCAGCAAGCAGAGTCACATCCTTGCGGCTAATCTCGATCAGGCGCTGCTTGTGGTTACCGTGAATTACCCTGAAACTTCCACCACCTTCATCGACCGATTCCTGGCTGGAGCCGAGGCATACAGAGTGCCCGTCATCATCGTGTTCAACAAGTGCGACCTTCTAACCGAAGAAGAGCTGCGCTTCGAGAAAATGATGCGCACCCTCTATGAGACCATTGGGTACCAGTGTGTAGAGATTTCGGCTGCTACCGGTGAGGGCGTAGATGAGTTGCGTCCGCTCATCCGAGACAAGAAGTCGCTGCTCAGTGGCAACAGTGGCGTAGGCAAGTCAACCCTCATTAACCAGCTCATTCCGGATGCCGGACAGCGCACCGCCGAAATTAGCGAGGCGCATAACAGCGGTATGCATACCACCACCTTCAGCGAGATGCTGGAACTGTCGGAAGGGGGTTATCTCATTGATACTCCGGGTATCAAGGGCTTCGGTACCTTTGATATCGAGAAGGAGGAACTCACCAGCTATTTCAAGGAAATTTTCAAGTTTTCGCAGAACTGCAAGTTCTCCGACTGTACCCACACCCACGAACCGGGCTGTGCCGTCATCAAGGCTGTGGAGGAGCATTATATTGCTGCCAGCCGCTATCAGAGCTATCTCTCTATGCTCGAAGATAAGGACGAGAATAAGTATCGTGAGGCATTCTAGAAACTATGGTTTCCGGAGTGGATATAAAATAAGAATTATGGCAAAACAGGAACTGAAGGATTTTAAACAGCGCGTAGAGGAAGGCGAATTTGCACAGAGCGCAGAGATTTCTGCCAGTTATCTCGACGAAGACATCCTGATCATAGACAATGTCAAGGTGTTGCAGAATCCAGACCCCGTAAGATTGCAGATGAACATGATTGCATCCTGCTTGCGTGGCAGTCTGAAAGTAGAGTATAATGGCAATATCCTCTTGGTAGAGAAGGGCGATATCTTTATCTGTCCTCCCAACTCTACACTCGACATCGTGGAAGTGTCGGGCGATTTTGCGTGCACGGCGATGTGTGTGAGCAATCACGGCATGCTGAATATCCTTCGTTCTCATATTTCGGTATGGAATCGGGCGATGTATGTGAGCAAGGTGTCTGTGCTGAAGATGAACGAGGTGGATATGGTATTCTATGCCAAGTTCACCGATCTGGTGCGTCTGTGCCTGGATCCGTCGTTCTGCGAGCGCACTTCGTGGAAGCCTTATCGCCGAGAGATTGTGGAGACGCTCTTGAAGAGTGCACTTTTGGCGGTGAGCAACATGCTGCTGGAGGATATGCCGAAGGAGGAGCTGAATTCCAGTTCTAGCGAACTTTTCGATCAGTTCCTGGAGTTGTTGCAGCAGGCGGAGGTGAAGCATCAGCCGGTGGAGAATTTCGCCCGCAAGCTCTGCATCACTCCGAAGTATCTCTCCATCATCTGCAAGCGCCATTCGGGCAAGACGGCGATAGAGTGGATTACGGAATATACGCTTGCCGACATCACTTATCTCCTCCGTTCCACCTCGAAGACCATCAAGGAGATTTCTGGCATTCTCGGTTTCTCCAACACTTCTTTCTTTGGCAAGTATGTGAGAGAGCATCTCCATATGTCGCCATTGAAATACCGCGAAAGTTTGAGGAAGAAATAGCGTTTTGCTATGTCATCTCAAAAAAAATGGCAACCGGAAATAATTCGGTTGCCATTTTTCTTTCTTACTTCTCTGGGAAGATTTCTGCCAGCTTCTTTGCCATGCGCTCTGCGAGTACGGTGGTATATACTACCTTGCCCTCCGGGTTGATGAGATACATGGTAGGAAGCCAGGAAATCTTGTAATCCTTGGAAATCTGGGTTTCCTTCCACTTCTTGAACTCGCTGTACTGCTCCCATTCCACGCCATTTGCCTGGGTGTAGTTGTCGAGCTTCTGCTTGTCGGTATCCATGGATACACCGATGAACTTGGCACGGGTGCCGTACTTTTGGAACATCTCCTTGACGGTAGGAATCTCTCTACGGCAATCAGGACACCAGGTAGCCCAGAAATCCAATACCGTCCATGTTCCCTTCTTGAGAGCAGGGAAGGCTGGGGCCTCTGTTCCTACAGCCAGGAGATTCTTTGCATAGAGTACATCCACATCCTGTGGGTTCTGGGCTGTTGTTGCGCTGCCCTGAGCGCTGGCTCCGATGACAGATGCTGCCATGAGGAGCAAAGAGAATATTGCTTTTTTCATTTTTCTTTGTATTTTTAAATTCCGAATGCAAAGATACGGATAATTTTCGAAAAATGATATTAGATGAAAGAAAAAATGCCGGGCGCATCTTGAAAAAGATGGCTCGGCATTGTTTTTGGGGGGACAAACGATGGAATCGCTTGGAACGGGGGCAGGCTTGCTTCTTAGCTTTTTGCCTTCTTACTTTACGCTCCACTCGAAGAGACCGCAGGAATGGGTTTCTGGCTGCTTCAGTTCGAGCTTCACAGCCTTGGTCTTCACTGGGTCGAAATTCACGATGCAGGCTACACCACGCTTGCATGGATAAGCATCGGCTCCTGGAACTTCCTTCCAGTTGCCTGCCTCGTCCTGATAGTAGAGCTTCCAGCTGTCTGGCACCTTGCAACCGCCCCATGGCTGGTCGTCGTACCAATATACGGTGCTGGTCTTGATCTCCTTGCTCTCAGGGAAGGTGTAGGTAATCCACTCTGTGGTGTTCTTCTTTGGCCACCAGTGGATGTATGGGATAGAACGGTCGTTCTCATCGGCTGGCACCAAACCATCTGTAATACTGCTCTTGGCTGGCACTGGAGAAGAGAATTCTACCTTAGCCTGTGCTGCGAGAGTTGCAGGAGCTGATGGCTTTGCTGCCTTGACATCCTGTGGCAACCATACCTTCATGTTGCCGTTGCCACGATGAGCCCAGGCGAAGTATGGGATGAGGGTCAGGGTCTGGTCCTTGGTGCTCAGCTTGCCGCTCTTGTCGTAGGCGAGAGTCTGCACATTCTCGGTCAAGGTCTCCATGTTCTGACCCTTGTAGAGTGTCAGTACATTCTTATATTTAGGGTCGATGAAGCCATCGTAAGAGAGCTTGCCCTCAGCGAACTGAGGTTCGCGGTTCTCCAGGATGCTCATGATATCGAAGCCCTGGTTGTCTGGCCACTCTGCACAATATACGATAGGACCACGCTCGATGCTGATGCAGCCGCGGTCGGCCTCTACCTTATTGTTGGCACGTACGGTGCGCGCCTCCATATCGAAGTGAACGCGAACCACATCGCCCTTCTTCCACTTGCGGTTGATGGTATAATAGCCATCCTCTGTCACCTTACCCTCTACTTTCTTGCCGTTAACGGTGATGGTATAGCCCAGTCGCTTGCCGTCGCTGTAGTAGTAGAGATCGGATGGTACAGGCTGACCCTTCACCCATCCAGGGATGCGGATCTTCATGCCAAACTGACCAGCCTTGTTGTCATCCACCTTGATGGCGATATCTCCGTTCCAAGGGTACTGTGTATTCTGGCTCAGGGAAACCTTCTTGCCGGCTACCTTCAGAGAAGAAGAGTTGCTGAGGAAGAGGTTGACATATACATTCTTATCCTTTACGGCATATACATAGCCCGGGAGGGATGGCAGGAAGCGGCAGATGTTGCTAGGGCAGCAGGCACAGCCGAACCAAGCCTGGCGCTGATGCTGACCCATGCTCTCCAGTGGGTTAGGGTAGAAGAAGCCGCCGCCGTCCATGCTCACACCACTGATGAGACCATTGTAGAGGGTGCGCTCCAATACATCATAATACTTGCTCTCGCCATGGAGAAGGAAGAGACGGTAGTTGACATAAACATTGCCGATAGCTGCGCAGGTTTCGCAGTAGGCACTCATGTTAGGCAACTCGTAGTTCTTGCCGAAAGCCTCGCCGTTGTTGGTGGCTCCGATTCCTCCGGTGATGTAGAGCTTCTTGCTCACGATATTGTCCCAGATACGGTCGATGGCGTGGATATAGGCAGTATCACCGGTGAGGACTGCTACATCTGCCATACCTGCATACATATAGGTGGCACGTACGGCATGGCCTACAGCCTCATCCTGCTCCAATACAGGTTTGTGGCTCTGTGAATATTCTGTTTGAATTTTTGTCTTACCGCGATAGTCGAGGAAGAACTTTGCCTCGTCGAGATATTTCTTGTTGCCGGTAGCGAGATAGAGCTTACAGAGTGCCATTTCGGCAATCTGATGTCCCGGTACTACGCAAGCCTGTCCTGGATTAGGACCTACCTCGCGAACCACGCAGTCGGCATAGCGGATGGCGATATCGAGGAACTTGCGGCTGCCAGTAGCCTGCCAGTGAGCTACGGCACCTTCTACCATGTGTCCAAGGTTGTAAAGTTCGTGGCTCAGATCCTCCTCCATGCTCCAGCGCTTGTCGCCAGCCCAGAAATGAGGATGCTTCGGATTCTGTGTACGGGCGGTATAGAGATATCCGTCAGCTTCCTGAGCCGGAGCGATGATATCGAGCACACTATCGATATACGCCTTGAGTTTCTTGTCAGGATAAGTTTGCAGCACGTAGCTGGCACCCTCGATGGTTTTGTATGGGTCGGTGTCGTCGAAGCTGTAGGGCATCAGTTTGCCCACATCATAGGTGTCGCTTGGATGAGCGGCACGCTCAAAGTTCTTGTATCTTCCCTCCGACTCGCATTTGCTGAAAGCCAGCGGAATGGTTACCTTGCGAGAGGTTTCGATACGCTGTCCCCAGAACGTATTGTTCCAAACCTTTACTGATGTGAAAGGCACCGGAGTGATAGGATAACCACCCGAGCTCTTGTTCACCTTCTGTGCCGAAGCAGGCATCAATGCCAATGCTGCCAAGGCTGATGTCATCAAAATCTTTTTCATGTATTGCTAGTTTATTTTGTTTGTCTTTTTGTAAGGAATGTATTCATCCCAGAGTTTCAATGAGTGCAGATAGCCTGAGAAAGGCCAAGCCTCTTCGGCATTCTTACCCAGAAGCATAAACTGCGATGGCTTGACGAGGAGCTGGATATCCTTCTGGCTGATGAGCTTGTCGTTGATGTAGATGCTCTCGATTCTGCCGTCGAAGCATACATATACGTGCTGCCACTTTCCTTCCAGGGTCTTCATCTCCTTGTAGCCGGCATCCTCGTACCATCCGTAGTGGTTCATCACACCGCAGCGTGGTTCGGTGCCGTTTACAAGCAGCAGCTTCTCCAGTTCATCGTGAGATGAGGTGAAATCGGCTACGCATTCATTTTCGGCAATCTCCGGATTCAGAATCCATGCCTCGATGGTATATGGAGCGTTGTCGCGGATAGTGGCTGGGAGCATGAAGTTGCTTCTGTAACTCTCCTTGCCGGTAAAGGCGAATGCCTTTTTGCCCTCTATGGTCTTGATGATGGCTGCTGTATCGTGCTGTGTCTCGAATTCGCCCTTGAGATGGACATCCAGCGGACTGCCGTTCTTGATATAAGGCACGGTATCGCCCTCGTTGTAGTAGTCAGCACTGATATCTACCACCAGTCCCTGACTGTTCTTATCGGCTACTGCCTCACGCACGATGTTGCTCTGGGCATCGAAAGCCTTTTCTGCAGCCTCCTGTTCCCAGTTATAATAACGGAGATTGGTGAGGGTAAATTGCTTTTCGCCTGAACTAATTTCCAGTTTTCCTTCAGAAAGATTCAGACGAGGATCGTTTTCATCTATCTGATGCCAGCTTCCGTTGTCGAAAGTCTGGGCGGTGAGGGTGTGCTTGCGTGCCTTGTTGAGCTGCGGATGAGTCATCACCAGCTGGGCACCCGGTTGCAGGGTGATGGCATCTTTGCCAGCCATACGCTCTCTGAGGGCGATGCCCTGAAGGAGTGAGAACTTGCCGGCGAGCATTCCTTCGTTGTTATGCCAGTTAGTGCCATCGAAATCAGCTGCTGTCAGACCGAGCCACTGCTGTGGGGCAGAATCTTCTACGGAACCGTAAACTTTGATGTTCCAGATGGCGCCACCGAAACCGTTCTTCTGTCCGCCGGTATAGGTGAGACGGATGTACTGTGCCTTGGCATTTCCGAAATCTACCATTGGCGAACCAGCCAGACGGTTCTGTCGCTTGTCGGAGAAGGTCTGCCAGTGCTTGCCATCATTCGATGTCTCGATGAGATACTGATAGAACTGTGTTCCGTATTCAAACTGAGTCCAGATGCTCTTGATGCTCTGCTTCTTGCCCAGGTCAATCTGAATCCAAGCCGGTCCGGTGGTGCGAGGGCGCCAGAGTGTGCCGTTGTTGTCATCTACCGCATATTCCGGACGGAAATCGTTGTCGTAATAAGAGGAAGCTGTAACCTTGGCACCGAAGGCGAGGTTCTTTGCTACCTTCATCTCCGGTTTCAGATCGAGACCTTCGTGGGTTGGAACGACCTCCTTGATGGTACCGTCTGCATTGAATTCGAGTTTGTCGATTGCCACCTGACGATGGAATCCACGGTTGGAATGTGGATTGTCGTGGCGATGATATACGATGTAGTAGTTGTTGCCTTCCTGCAGCACGCTGTTGTGTCCCGGACCGTGAACGGTTCCGTCGGCATTGGTCTTGAGGATAGTGCCGTGGTAGGTATAAGGACCGAGCGGACTCTTGGCTGTGGCATAATCCACACGGTAACTGGCATCCTCGCAATGCTCGCAGGAGTAGAGGAAGTAGTAGATGCCGTTGCGCTTGAAGACGAAAGGAGCCTCGAAGAAGTGAGTAACCTCGGTGTTCGGGATGAGCTTGGTTTCGCTGAACGATTTCATGTCAGGATTCAGCTTACCTGCTCCGCAACCGAAGCCTTTGTAGATGCCCCAGGTGCCCCAATACATATAGACCGAACCATCATCATCTCGGAAGGTCTGACCATCCAGGGTGATGGCATTCTTTACGAATCTATCCGGTACGAGCACGGCTTCGCTCTCGCCCAGCACATTCTTCCAAGGACCGCGAGGTGTATCGCCCACACCCAGATGGAGCTTGCAAGGCTGGCAGTAGAGATAGTAATACTTGCCGTCGGCTTCGTTCTGCATGACATCCGGTGCCCAGATCCAGTGGCTGTCTGGCCAGTTCATCGGCATCAGGGTCCAGTTCTTGAAATCCTTGCTGCACCAGAGCTGTGCCGGTCCGAAACCGGCTCCGCTACCATCGGTAGTAGCATATATATAATAGGTGTCACCAAACTTCTTGATGGTTGGGTCGGCAAAATAACCTGGCAGGATAGGGTTGCCTGCTCCCGGAGTGTTGTAGGCAGCTTTCTGGGCAGCACCCATCTGAGGTACTGCCGCAGCTGCTGTTACGAATAGTGTTACAATTATATGTTTATTAACCATATCAACTTCTTTTTTTAAATGTTTATTTCTTGATAACCTTGATGACGAATCCTCCGCCCGAAGCAAGATGGATCTTCATTTCAGAATTCTGATGGATGACAGATTTCTCTATCTTGTAATCCTCGGCATCGTGATTGGCATTGATGCCATCCTTCAATACGATTGCTTCGTAATCTCCATCCGCAAGGAAATCAAACTTCAGGGTGAGCGTGCGCTCATCCCAGTTGCTCTGACCGCCAACATACCAGTCGTTGCCCTTCTTTCTGGCGGTAACGATATATTTTCCGATTTCGCCCTGTGGCACGATGGTCTTGTCGAAGACTACAGGCAATGAAGCGATGTATCGGGTGTATGGCTCATCCGCCTCATAGTTGGTAGGAGTGTCGGCGAGCATCGTAAACGGACTGTCCTGTACGATGTAGCAGGCAGCCTGGTGGCATCGGGTACCCATCGAAATCGGTTTGGTGTAGATTGCCTTCCAGTTGTCACGGGTTCCGTTTCTAATCGCTCCCGGTGTGAAATCCACCTGTCCTGCCATCATTCGGATGTATGGGAAGGTGACGTCGTAGAGCGGCATATCATTCTTGGCTTCCGTCCAGCGGCATTCTTCCATACCGAAGACACTCTCGTAGTTGGGGATGTTAGGATAGGTGCGGTTCAGACCGTGTGGCTTGTAGATGCCGTGCAGGTCGAGGATGAGATGATGCTTGGCAGTGCAGGCAGCCAGGCGTTCCACCATTTCGATGGCGGTCTGGTCGTCGCGGTCCATAAAATCCACCTTGAATCCCTTGATGCCCATATCGGCATAGGTCTTGCAGATGGTTTCCAGGTTCTCGTCCATCACGTTGAAGACTGCCCAGAGCACGATATCCACACCCTTGCTCTTACCATATTCTATGAGCTTAGGCAACTGGATATCGTCTATTGGTTTCAGAATGCTTCCCTCTTTCGAGTTGTACCATCCTTCATCGAGGACGATGTATTCCAAACCGTGATTATGAGCAAAATCTATGTAATATTTGTAAGTATCAAAGTTGATGCCTGCCTTGAAATCCACACCTTTCAGATTCCAGTCGTTCCACCAGTCCCAAGCCACCTTGCCCGGTTTGATCCAGGAAGTATCGCCAATCTTGTTGGGAGCAGCCAGGGCGTACACCAGGTTGTTGGTTGGCATCTGGGTATCGTGCTCTGTGATGGCGAAGATGCGCCAAGGATAATTGCGCATGCCGGTGCTGGTTGCGATATAATCGCAGGTGCTCTTTACATGGCTCATGTGTCGCCAAGGATAGTAAGCCATCTCCTTAGGGTAGGGAGCGAAGGCGGCTCTCAGAATTCCTTTCTCCTGATCCTCTTTGCTGCTGTTAGCCTTCAGCCACATGCCCGGATAGCTCTGCAGGTCGCTTTCTAGGATGGTGACTTTTGCCTTTCCGCAATCTATGGTAGCTGGCAGAAAGGCTAAATCCTGCTTGGCGGTATCAAGCTGAGTCTCGTGATAGATATTCTGGAAAGCCATGGCAAAAGGCTTTTCTGGAGTCGTGGTGTAAGGCAGCCATGCCTTTCGGTCCTTGCCGAACTGGTAGGCGGCGGTTTCATTCAGGATGATGGTCTTGCCTTTTCGCTGGGTATAGAAGCGGTAGGCCACTCCCTCATCATAAGCTCGGAGGATGATGCCGAAACCGTTCTTCAGTTTCAGGTTCAGCTCCTGATAGCTGGTTTCGATGCTTGGCTGGCGATAGAATGGCGCCTGGATGTTCTCCCGGTGGTTGGAGATTTTTCGGCTCGCAACCTTCGGGTTTCTGCCCATGTCCATTCCACCGCTCAGCACTACACCTATTGAAGACTCCTGTAAAAGTTTGGAGCCATTGTATTTGAAACTTAATGAGAGAGTTTTGTCTGTGTTCAGTTCAGCCACAATCTTCCCGTCAGGTGATTTCACCTGATAGCTTTCTGCTGATGCCGTAGCCCCTATATATAATAAGGTGGCGATGAAGAATAGTTTCTTTACCATAACTTTCTAGGTTTATTATGTTTTGTCTTTTTCGTTTCTGCTGCAAAATTACTAAGAGAATCGGGTATTTGATGGAAATAAAGTCCAAAAGACTGCAAAAATCGTATCAGAGGGGTGCAACTAGACGATTTTGTTATCTTTGTGCACGATACTTTTACGACAGCACGTTTTTTTTCTATTATTTTGCAGCCAGAAAATTAAACGAAACAAAAATAAACCTAGAAGATATGGATTTAAAGCAGTTTACATTATTGATAGGTGTAGCCAGTTTGCCATCTTTGGTAACGGCAGCCACTGTTTATCGCACCATCTCCAAGGTGACTGCGGTAGCAGTGGATTGTCCGGAGGGCACAGCTCCCCGACTTCCTAATCTCGTGTGGGTAACCTATTCTGATGGTTATTCAGAGTATCGCCAGGTACGCTGGGCTAACTCTCCGCTTGCTGATGAGCAGGCTGAGGCTGATGCACAGAAGCATCCTGCCGGAAGCCAATATGAGGTAGGTGGTTTTGTGATAGGTGATGAGAGTACCGACAATGGTTATCCTGTCAAGGCACAGATTAAGGTGGTGGCAGGAGGCTATCAGACTCCTGAAAAGGAAGTGGCTCATACCTTCTCGCTCGCTGATGTGAGCATAGATGGTGACAACCGACTCACTCACAACCGCGATGAGGCTATCCGTGAGATCTGTTCCTGGGATGTTACCCAGCAACTCTACAACTATCGTGATACCTATGGTTTGAGCACGGAGGGCTATACCAAGAGTGATGGCTGGGATTCGCCAGATACCAAGCTCAAAGGTCATGGATCAGGTCACTATATGTCGGCTATCGCACAGGCATACGCCGTGGCAACCAATCCTGAGCAGAAGGCTATCCTCCGCAAGAACATCACCCGGATGGTGAATGAGTTGCGACAGTATCAGGAGATGACCTTCGTATATAATAAGGATCTGAAGCGCAACTGGGAGGCTCGTGATTTCGCTCCTGAGGCTGAACTCAGGGATATGAAGGGCACCTGGGCTGCTTTTGATGAGTATAAGAAGCACCCTGAACAGTATGGATATGGCTATATCAACGCCATTCCGGCTCAGCATTGTGCTCTTATCGAGATGTATCGTGCTTACAACAACTCCGATTGGGTTTGGGCACCTTATTATAGTGTACACAAGCAGCTTGCCGGTCTGATAGACATCGCTACCTACTTTGATGATAAGGAAATCTGCGATAAGGCACTCCTCATCGCCAAGGATATGGGACTCTGGGTATGGAACCGCATGCACTACCGCACTTACGTAAAGCAGGACGGCACCCAGGATGAGCGCAGAGCCAAGCCGGGCAACCGCTACGAGATGTGGGATATGTATATCGCCGGTGAGGTAGGAGGAATGAGCGAATCGCTCTCCCGTCTTTCTGAGATGGTTTCCAATCCGGATGAAAAGGCAAAGCTCCTCGAAGCAGCCAACTGTTTCGACGCACCTAAGTTCTATGATCCGCTGAGTAAGAACATCGATGATATCCGCACTCGCCATGCCAACCAGCATATTCCGATGATTATCGGAGCGCTGCGCAGTTACAAGAGTAATCAGAAGCCATACTATTACAATCTGGCACAAAACTTCTGGAGTCTGGTACAGGGCAGATACATGTATGCGATGGGTGGTGTAGGCAACGGAGAGATGTTCCGCCAGCCATATACCCAGATACTGAGTATGGCAACCAACGGACTGCAGGAAGGTGAATCGCAGGCTTATCCGGATATCAACGAAACCTGCTGTGCGTATAACCTCGTCAAGTTGAGCAAGGATCTGAACTGTTACAACCCAGATAATGCGCAATATCTCGATTATATCGAGCGCACGCTGTACAATCAGATCATCGGTTCCCTCAATCCGGACCAGTATCAGACCTGCTATCAGTATGCGGTAGGATTGAATGCCACCAAACCATTCGGCAACGAGACTCCTCAGAGCAGCTGCTGCGGCGGTACAGGTTCTGAAAACCATACCAAGTACCAGCAGTCGACTTATTTTGCCAACGATCATACCCTCTGGGTAGGTCTCTATATGCCAACCACCCTCCACTGGAAGGAGAAGGGCGTGACCATTAAGCAGGATTGCCTGTGGCCGGCACAGCATTCAGCCATCAAGATAACGGAAGGTGAGGGCGATTTCACCCTGAAACTCCGTGTACCATATTGGGCTACGCAAGGTTTCTCCATCAAGGTGAACGGCAAGGAGGTGGCAAAGAGCTATCAGCCTAGCACCTATGTAGAACTGGAGCAGAAGCACTGGAAGGTGGGAGATGTCGTAGAAATCGACATGCCATTCAGCAAGCATATCGAATATGGTGCCGACAAGCTTTCGAGCGATGTGGCAAGTTTGGACGGTACTCCGCTGAAGACATCCTGGGTTGGAACCCTGATGTATGGACCATTGGTGATGGCGGGTACAGGTGCACAGACCTGGAACCAGGCTACGCTGAACATCGACTCCCGATTGAGCAATATCACCGTGGGTGAATCGAACGGCGTGACTACAGGTGCAGGAGCCAATCTCCTTACCCTGAAGTTGGATGGCAAGGAATTCCAGCCAGACTATTACCGCAACGCCAACAGTACCCACTATTACCGCATCAACCTGACCGATGCCAAGAGCAAGAAGAGCAAGAAGGTGAAGATAGATTTCACCGAACTGAATTCTCTCCTGAATCTTGCCGCAGAGCGCAAGGCTGACCAGGAAAAGTGGAATGCCCTCTCTCAGAAGGTTCCGGAGTATGCTCCATGGGCACCATTCGGTTATGAGCGCATGCAGAAGGTGATGGCTCAGGCACAGGAGCTGGTGGCAAAGGGCAAGAAGAAGGTAACCCAGGATGAACTGGAAGGCACTACTACCATCCTGAACCGTGCAATCAATACGATGCGCCCTGGCAACCTTGCCGAGATGGAAGACCTCCGAGAACTCTCCGGTCTGCTTCGCCGTGCTGGTTGGCCGGATGACAACACCAGCGAGGAACTCAAGGAAGCCATCAGTTATGGCAGAATGGTTCAGAAATACGTGACCGACGGAAGTGGAACTCACGACATGATTCATGCCGCTGTGGGAAAACTGAAGAAGGCGATGAAACAATAAAGACATAGAAACAACAAAACAATAAAACATTAAAGACGACAAAGACATCATTTAGAATAAACAACATTTAAAAGTAGCAAAATCGGTTAAAAGACGAAAATATCGTCTAAATCGCTCGTTTTGGACGATATTTTCACTCTTTTAGACGATAATGTGGCACGAAATGCAAATTTTTGTGTTACTTTGCAATCGAAATTTAAACAATAATAAACCTAGCAAAAATAGAAAATGAGACAGACACAAATCATTTCAGGCTTTGTACATAGCCAAGCTTATGTTAAAGCCATCGCGTGTTTGGTCCTTGCATGTGGGGGGGCATTACCTACTCTAGCAGCAAGTGAGACCTCATCAACCCCTAAGGTAGAGGAAGCTTAGCAGAGCGAAGTTACCGTAAAGGGTACAGTTGTTGACGATGCCGGTGATCCAGTCATCGGAGCTACCATTATGGAAAAAGGAACCCGTAATGGTACGGTTACTGATATTGATGGTAACTATGTTATTAAGGTAAAGCGTAATGCTCAGTTAGCTATTTCTTACTTGGGATATGCTACCCAGGTAGTTCCTGCCGGTACTTCAAAAGTGGTTTTGAAATCTAATGATACCAAACTGAATGAAGTGGTGGTCGTAGGTTTCGGTACCCAGAAAAAGGTAAACCTTACGGGTGCGGTGACCGCAGTTTCGGGTGAGGAATTGGATAGCCGTCCTGTAAGTAATGCAACCCAGGCTCTGCAGGGTATGGTGGCTGGTTTACAGATTACCCAGGCTGCAGGTAGTTTGGATGATACTCCAAGCTTGAATGTACGTGGTACAACTACAATCGGACAGGGTTCCAGTGGAAGTCCGTTGGTCTTGATCGATGGTATGGAGGGTGATATCAATACCATCAATCCTCAGGATATTGCCAGTGTATCTGTTTTGAAGGATGCTGCTGCGTCATCTATTTATGGTTCTCGTGCACCTTTCGGTGTCATATTGATTACTACAAAGACGGGTGGTAAGCGTGACAAGGTAAGTGTGAACTACAATAATAATTTCCGCTTCAGTACTCCTATTCGTATGAAGCATAGCATGAACTCTGTCGATTTTGCATGTATGCAGAATGATGCGAATACGAACATTGGTGGTGGTCAGCTTTTTACACCAGACCATGTTCAGCGTATGAAGGATTGGATAGAGGGCGAATATGTTAATGCTGGTACCCGTAAGGATAAAAATGGCAATTTGATTTATTCTTTGGATGCAGATGCTAATGGCTATTGGTTGAGTGGATTTACCGATGGTTATGCTTCTACCGATTTCTATGATGCAATATACAAGAAGCATACATTCTCCCAGGAGCACAATGTAAGTGCAACTGGTGGTGACGAAAAACTCAACTACTATGCTTCTTTTGGATATTTAGGTCAGGATGGTTTGATTAAGGTTGCTGATGAAGGCAGTAACCGATATACTGCTACAGCCAAGATTTCTTCACAATGGACGAATTGGATGAAGTTTAACTACTCCCTCCGTTTTGTTCGCAAGGATTATCATCGTCCTCAGTCTTTGGGTTCGGGTGTTTATGAATATCTTGGTGGACAGTGGCCATGTGTTCCTTTGTATGATAGAAATGGCAATCTCTATAATGAGATGGTAAACACCATGACTAATGGTGGTACATATCGTTATCAGAATGATGAGTATAATCATCAGGTAGGTTTGGATATCGAACCAATCAAGAATTGGGTTACCCATGCTATCTTCAACTATCGTACATCCCATAATGAGAGTCATACAGATATGCAGCATACTTATCTGTATAATCTGAATGGTGAGGCTTACGACCAGAATAATTTTACCTATGTAGGTGAAGATTACTATAAGGATAATTATACCAATTTCCAACTCTATTCTGAGTATTCGTTCAATTTGCAGAAGAAGCATAACTTCCATATTATGGCAGGTTTCCAGTCTGAGGATGAACGTATGAAGTACAAATATGCAGATAGAGCAGGTCTCATCGTAGGTAATAAGCCTCAAATTGATGGTACAACTGGTATTGATGCTTATGGTAATCCTGTGGATCCATCTGTATCTGGTAACATGAGCCGTTGGACGACTTGTGGTTTCTTTGGTCGTTTGAACTACGATTATCAGGGCAAGTACCTCTTTGAGGTTAATGGCCGATATGATGGTTCTTCTAGATTCCGCCCGGGAAATCAGTGGAAGTTCTTCCCATCTGTATCTGCAGGTTGGAATATAGCGCAAGAGAAGTTCATGCAGCCAATCAATGATTGGATTGGTCAGTTGAAGCTTCGTGTATCTTATGGTAACCTGGGTAACCAGAATGTTAGTACTTACCAGACTTATCAGACGATAGGTGTATATGCCAACAATGGTACATGGCTGCAGGATGGTTTGAAGACAATGACAGCTTGGGCACCAGGCCTGGTTTCTCAGAATTTGACATGGGAAACCATCCAGAGTTTCAATGTCGGTCTTGACTTTGCATTCTTGAAGGATCGCTTGCATGGATCATTCGACTGGTATGTGCGTAAGACAAAAAATATGATAGGTAATGCTCCTGAGCTTCCAAGCATCTTGGGTACGGCTGTACCTGTAACCAACAATACCGACTTGCGTACCAATGGTTGGGAGTTGACCATCGGTTGGAACGACCGCTTGTCTAATGGTTTGCAGTATGGAATCAGCTTCAATCTCTCTGATGCCTATGCCACTATCACAAAATACCCAAATAACCCTTCTCACTCATTGAGTAACTATATTGAGGGACAGCGTATTGGAGATATCTACGGTTTTGAGACCATCGGTATAGCAAAGAGTCAAGAAGAAATGGATGCTCATATAGCAAAGGTTGACCAGAGTACTATTGATAATAACAAGTGGGGTGCTGGTGATATCATGTATCGTGACCTTAATAATGATGGTAAGATTTCCTGGGGCGCCTATACATTGGAAGATCATGGAGATGTTAAGAAGATAGGTAATTCTACACCACGTTATCTCTTCGGTATTGACTTGAATGCTGCTTGGAAAGGCTTCGATGTACGTTGTTTCTTCCAGGGTGTCATGAAGCGTGAGTATTGGGCTAGTACACGCTACTTCTTTGGTACTTTCGAATATGGTCGTTGGTATCAGATCTGTCTGGATGGTTTGCAAGACTATTATCGTGACGAGAACTCTTGGTCTGTTGTCAATGGCTTCCAGGAGACAAACAAGGACGCTTACTTGCCACGTGCAGCCTATAGCGCCAAGAATGAGCAGGTTCAGACAAAGTATCTGCAGGATGCTTCTTACATTCGTTTGAAGAACCTTCAGATTGGTTATACCTTGCCACAGGATTTGACACGTAAGATTTCTATTGAGAAACTTCGTGTTTACTTCTCGGGTGAGAACCTCTGGACAGGAACATCTCTCCGCAAGCAGTATGACCCAGAGACCATCGGTACATGGTATGGCAATGGATATCCATTGAACACAACCTTCTCTTTTGGTTTAAGTTTAACATTATAAATATTAGAATGATATGAAATTCAATATATCTTTAAAGGTACTTCCTTTGTTGGCATGCGGTATGTTGATGGCTTCTTGTAATGATTTTCTGAAGCAAGAGCCTCTTACAGATATTACTCCTACCGACTATTACAAGGATGCTACTCAGCTTCAAGCCGTAGCTAATGCTTTCTATCAGACTGTATTGCCATATCATAGTGGTGCAGGCTATGGTACTTTCGCATACGATAATGGTACAGATAATCAGACCGGTTCTGATGGCGATTCTAAGTATAAGAAAGGTAGTTGGAAGACTAGTAACGACAACTCTTCATGGAGTTGGAACAATATTCGTGATATCAACTATCAGTTGAATATGGCACAGTCTAACTATGAGAATGGATTGATTGCGGGTGATGAAAATAAGATTCGTCAATATATCGGCGAGTTGCACTTCTTCCGTGCCTATGCTTATTTCAGCTTGTACAAGAGCTTCGGAGACTTACCTATTGTGACAGAGGCCATGCCTGACAATGAGGCTATCCTTGTTGCTGCTAATAAGCGTAGTCCTCGTAACGAGGTTGCTCGTTTTATTCTTGCCGATCTGGATTCTGCTGTAACCTATATGGAGCCTGATGGTTGGGAAGCAACCACACGTATCTCTCCTGCAGTTGCTCATCTGTTTGCATCACGTGTAGCCTTGTTTGAGGGTTCTTGGTTGACCAACTTCGCTGGTACTCCGTTCGTTCCTAATGGTGAGGGATGGCCAGGAAAGGCAAAAGACTATAATGCCAATTATCAGTATCCTACAGGTAGCGTTGAGGATGAAGCTAAGTACTTTTTCAAGAAGGCGGTTGATGAGGCAGCCATTGTTGGTGATGCTTATGTAGGTAAATTGGATAAGAATACAGGTATCGTACCTCAGTCTTTATCTGATACCAATCCTTATTTCTATAAGTTTGGTAATACCGACATGTCTGCCTATCCTGAAGTTCTTCTCTGGAAGGCCTATAATAAGGGTAAAGGTGTGACTGATAACATTGAGGTAGCTGTAAACCGTGGTAATACCTATACAGGTTTTACTCGTGGTATGATTGATGCCTTCCTGATGGAGGATGGTAAACCTACTTATGCTCATCATGATGGATATGTATATGAAGATACAACGACTTATGCTGTGGTTCGCAATCGTGACCCTCGTTTGTTTATCTTCTTAAAACGCCCTGGTCAGAAGAACGTTCTTCAGGGTGAGGATAATACTATTGCAGCAGAGCAGGTTCGTCCTATCGAGCCAGTTCCACAAGTGTTTACCCGCTCATTTGACGTAACTTATACTACTGGTTATGCTATTCGAAAGGGTGGTACGTTCAATCAGAACTTGGCAGAAAACCAGGCTGGTTATACTGCATCTATCACATTCCGTGCAACAGAGGCTTTGCTCAACTATATTGAAGCTCAATATATGCTCGACCATCATTTGAATGCAAAGAGCATTTCATATTGGAAGGCTATCCGTGAGGCTGCTGGCTTTACTGGTGAGGCTGCTGACCCTCAGACAACTATTGCTGCCACAGATATGGCACAGGAGTTAAAGGGTTATACCGATGGTTCTGGTACACAATATGATTGGGGCGCATTTTCAGCTGGCAAGGCATTGACTGATCCTACTTTGTATAGTATTCGTCGTGAGCGTCGTACTGAGTTGATGGCTGAAGGTCTTCGTTGGATGGATTTGATTCGCTGGCGTTCACTTGATCAGTTGATGAAACAGCCTTATCAGCTTGAGGGCTTCCATCTTTGGAATACTCCAATGGAAAAATGGTATACAGTAGACCAGTTGGTAGATGATGGTTCTGTTACTGCTACTGTATCTTCTCGTAAGTTGACAGAGTATTTCCGTCCTTACCAGATTGTTTCTACCAATATGCTTTACAATGGTATGACATGGTCTATGGCTCAGTACCTACAGCCAATGCCTTTGCGTCAGTTTATGCTTACAGCTCCTGACCATAAGACATACGGTGATTCTCCATTGTACCAGAATCCATACTGGCCAATGGAACCAGATGAAGCTGCAGAGCAGTAATGCGATTCCTTTGAAATAACGAATAATTCGCCCAATAGCAAAACACATAAGCTATTGGGCGTTTTTTCCAGCTCTTTTGATTCCTGTATCTAATCAAAATCAACTTAACACATAAATCATGAAACAAATTAAACTGAAAACGGGGATAATGATAGTATTGTCATTGTTCTTTTTATTATCATTCGGCAGTTGCAGTTCCAGTAATGATTCCATAGGAACTGATACTCCTGTAAATCCCAAACCATCGGATGTGAAAGAGATGGATAAATCAAAGATTGTTGACTATAATAAGTATCATTGTCCTGCAAAATGGAATGAAGGATTTGAGAAGGGAGCGGAGTACATGCTCCGCAGCGATGCCAGATGGTCGTGGTGGAGAATGAAGCAGAGCGAGCACTTCTTTGTGTTCTGGGAGCCTGGATTTGGAGATGATCCTAATGCAGAATCTGTACCGGAGGCTTTGCGTGTGGATATTGATGACTTGTTGCAGAAGGCTGAGCAGTTCTATAAGACCAATGTAGAGAAACTCGGTATGGCAACTGTCGGACAGGGAAAATCGGTCCTTGATAATCATAAGATGCAGATTTATCTCCTTTATCAGACAGAATGGCTTGCTACTGGTTCCGGCTATGATGACAAGATAGATGCCCTTTGGGTAAATCCATCTACCTGCAAGCCGGTTGGTTCAACCATCGGTCATGAGATAGGGCACTCTTTCCAATATCAGGTTTCTGCCGACAAGCTCTTCACGGGTGAGGCTACGCCAATAGATAAGGCTGATGGATCTCAGTTGGTGCCTGCTGGCTTCCGTTATGGATTTGGTGAAAATGGTGCAGGTGGTTGTGCTTATTGGGAACAATGTGCCCAGTGGCAGTCGTTCCAGGATTATCCTAACGAGTGTTTCGACCAGGATGCTCATTATGCTGTTTGGCTCAAGAATCATCATCGCCACTTCAACCATGAGTTCATGCGTTACGCAAGCTACTGGTTCCAGTATTGGTTTACTGAAAAGCATGGCATCGAGTCATACGCCCGTATCTGGAAAGAGAGCAAATATCCGGAGGATCCGATCCAGACTTATATGCGCATCTATTGCAACAATAGTCTTGATGCACTCTACAAGGATTTGTATGCGTATAGTGCTCATTGTGCTGACTATGATTTCAAGGCTGTGCATCAGTATAAGAAGGAGGCTGCCATCAACTATTCTACCAAACTGTATAAGAACGATGGCTATTATCAGGTGGCTTATACTAACTGCCCGGGTACAACAGGTTTCAATCTCATCCCGCTGCATGTTCCTGCTTCGGGCAAGGTAGGTGCAACGCTTGAGGGTTTGGCTCCTGGCTCTGCTTTGGCAGCTGCTGATCCTGGTACTGTGGTAGATGGAGATGGTAATGCCAAGAGTACTGTGACCAAGTATAATTCACAGAGCAATACTCAGCAGAATTATCGTTATGGTTTTGTGGCTATCACCAAGGATGGCAAGTCGCATTATGGCGAGATGCATACAGGCAAGAAAGGCACGGCAACCTACGAAGTTCCTGTCAATACCGAGCGTTTGTACCTTTGTGTGCTGGCTGCTCCTGATAAGTATAATCGCAATGCCTGGGATGATGATGAGACCAATGATGAGCAATGGCCTTATCGTGTGAAGTTCTCGGGTACAGACTTGCTGGGCAACGTGACGATACTGGAAGGCGCCCCTACTGACGTGGAGATTTCACTTGAGGTTAGTCTTGACGCAAGCAGCGAAAGCTATCCTCTGCATACCTTCAATCTCTTGAACGAGGGTGTGATGCAGAAGATAGCCAAGGCTTTCAAACTTCAGCCTTCAGAGATAGCTGGTGCGACGTTGGATGCTGGAACGGTTAAGGTTGATGGATTCTCTGGTCCTGCCGAAGGCAAGGTGGCTGTGGGCTTGACCAATCCTGATGGCAAGGTGTCGTATGCTTACTCTGCCAATGGCATTGGTTTCTGGATTGCAGCCGATGGCACAGCCAGTTCTTGGGGCGATGCTCCTATCTACTATGAGTATGATGCCAGTGGATATGGCTTGACCGTGGGGCATAATCCTGGTCACTCCGAAAAGAGCAAGACTTATATCATCAAACCAACGATGGTATATAATAAAGGTGGCAAGCTCCATAAGGCTGTTATTACCATTAAGATGAAATTCGCATAGTTAATATAGTTAGTTCCGTTGTTCATATGTTCACTCGATCAGTTGGTTAAGCAGCCTTATCAGATTGTATTATGAACACCTCGCTTACTAACCCTTATCCAAAAGAGAAATAAAGTAAAAAAGTGGCAACTGGGGTTCCGGTTGCCATTTTTACTTTACAGTTTAAGCGTGGCTGGAAAAAACTTAAGAGAAGAAATCATTTCCCTTAAGGAAAAAACTATTTTTCCTTAAGGAAAAAAATAAAAACCCTTAAGGAAAAATTCTCAATCTCTTCTTTCCCCATTTTTCGGGTGTTTTTGCCTGATTTACTTTCTTAGGAATATTGTTTACATAGGGAAAATGGGGAAGACTCATCGTATTATACATCAAAATGGTACTGGAATACGATATTTGTATCATTTTAGACGATATTGCGAGCGTTTTTGCTAGATTATCAGTACTTTTGTGGCGAAATATCAATAACGAAAATAATAAATAACGCAAAAATATCAATAACGCAAAAATCACAACCGAAATGAAACGAATCTTCTTATCGCTGATACTTACAGCGGCAACCTTGCCTTAGGCTATTGCAGCCCTGGCGCAGCAGGACCCATCTGAGGCTCCTGCCACCAGACTTGTAAATCCCGTATCTGCACCACAGAAACTCATCTTCGTACCGGACTCCCTGAAACCCTATGATTTCAACAAGGATGATGAGAGATGGTGCTGGCGACATAGTGCTCAGACCCAGAATATCGTGTATTTCTGGGAAAAGCCATTCGGAGACAATCCGCAGAATCCTCCTTCGCTCGAAGGTAAGCCGATGAATTTCGACCTGGGCAATCTGCAGACTCAGGTAGAAAAGTTCTACCGCTTCTTCCGCGACACCCTGAAGTTCTCTTTGCCGGGCAGCATCTGCGATAAGTATAAGATGATGGTGATGGTGAACTATTCGCTGGAAGGAACTGCTTACGGTGGAACTTACGATGACTTTATCGGCGCGCTCTGGGTTACGCCTAACCGTATTCAAGATCAGAAACTCAACTGTCTGGCTCACGAGTTGGGACACAGTTTCCAGCTTCAGATTATGGCAGACAAAACGGGTGAAGCCTGGGGAGGTAGCGGTTTCTTCGAGATGACATCCCAATGGATGCTCTGGAGAGTGAATCCCGACTGGCTAACGGACGAGAAGTTTCATTTCGATGCTTTCAGACAGCTTACCCATAAGGGTTATCTGCATCTGGACAACATCTATCATTCGCCATGCGTGATAGAGTGGTGGGCAGAGAAACATGGATTGGAAAGCATCGCACAGCTCTATCGGGAGGGAAAAGTAGGAGAGGACCCGGTTGTTACCTACAAGCGAAAGTATAAGATGACTCAGAAGCAGTTTAATGATGAGATGTTCGACTGCTACCGCCATCTCGTGAACTTCGATTTCGATTATGCCCGTAAGGAGACCCGACCTTATGCCTGCACCTTTGATACCAGGATGCTGAAGCAGAAGAATGGTAATCTCCGTCCGGATACAGCTTCGGTTCCTGAGAACTATGGTTTCAATGCCATCAAGTTGGAAATCCCGAAGGCAGGTAAGAAGGTTACTGTAGATTTCAGGGCTCTCGATGCCGAGGGTAAGGTGTTCAAGGCATCCAAGGACAAGATGACACGCACCATCGGTTACCGTTATGGATTGGTGGGAGTAACCGCCGATACCGATGAATGCATCTACAGTCAGATGAGCGAATCGACGAGCGGAAAGGTTTCGCTTCAGGCTCCAAAGTCCCAGCCTCTCAAGGCGCTCTATCTGGTGGTGATGGGTGCTCCTGCGAATCATTCGCTCGATCCATCTTCCCGCCGTTTCCCTTATGAGGTAAAAGTGAAGTAAGAGTGAATACGATTCGGATAAGAATCAAGTACGAATCGAATAAAAATCATCTACAAAATAAAAAATATCATAGCTTATGAAGAATAAGACTTTTATGAAGAATAAGACTTTATTATCGGCATCTCTCGCTCTGATGATGGCGATGCCGGCAGCTACAGCTTCAGCCCAGGGCACATTAGAAGATTACAACAGAGCCTATGCGCTGCGTCATCAGTTTTCTGCCGATTCCGTGTTCCATTGGGCACGCTCATCGGCTTGGTGCGACTCCACCCATGTATTGCATTATCAGATTTCTACTCCTCAGGGCAGGAAGTTTGTATCCTATGATGCCGACAAGGATGAGATGAAGACTTATGATTCGCAGGAAGTGATGGAGAAGGCGCTGGGCATCAAGCCTCGCCCTGCCTACAAGCCTCAGTTTGGCAGACGCCACGAGCGCCACTGGATGGAGGTGGATGAGGAGAAAGAGGCTTATCCGGTACTTTCGCCAGACGGTAAGATGGAAGCCTACATCGAAGGTTACAACGTGGTGGTTCATGAGGCAGGAAAACCTTATACCGAAACCAAGCGAATCCTTACGCAGGATGGTACCATCGGCTGCTATTACAGCAACCGCATCCAATGGAGCCCAGACGGTAAGCGCATCTTCGTATGCAAGCGAGTGCCGGTAGAGAAGCGCTATGCTTACTATGTGGAATCTTCGCCTGCCGACCAGCTGCAGCCTATTCTCCACAAGCAGGAGTATGCCAAGCCGGGCGATGCCCTGCCACAGCACTATCCGGTTATCATCGATGTGGCTACCGGAAAGAAGGTGGAGGCTGACAGGCATCAGATAGAAAACCAGTATGAACTGGAATGGATGCAATGGACACCAGACAGCAAGGAGGTGACGATGGAGTACAACCAGCGTGGTCATCATTTCTATCAGATGCTGGCGATGAATGCCGAAACCGGTAAGCTTCGTACCGTGGTAGAGGAGCGTGCCAATACCTTTGTGAACTATGGTCGTCTGTGGCGCCAGTTTATCAAGGATGGCAAGCAGCTGCTCTGGCTGAGCGAGCGCGACAACTGGAATCATCTCTATCTCTACGATGTGCAGAAGTCGAAGGTTATTCGCCAGATTACCAAGGGCGAATGGTTTGTTCGCGGCATCCAGCGTGTGGATGAAGAGAAGAGAGAAATCTATTTCTCGGCTAGTGGCGTAAACAAGAATGAGGACCCATACCTGGTACATTATTATAAGATAGGTATGGATGGCAAGAATATGGTGGCGCTCACTCCTGAAGAGGGAAATCATAGTGCCCAGTACACCTATGATTACCGTTATCTTCTGGATACCTATTCTAAGGTGGATGCCGCTCCTGTTACCGTGCTCCGGGATGCGCAGACGGGTAAGCTCGTCAAGACTCTGGAAACGGCTGATATCGCTACGCTGAAGAAGCATGGATGGGTGGCTCCGGAAGTGTTTGTGGCAAAGGGAAGAGATGGCAAGACGGATATGTGGGGCATCATCCAGCGCCCTACCAATTTCGATCCTAATAAGAAATATCCGGTCATCGAATACGTCTATGCGGGTCCGGGCGATGCCTATACTCCGAAGAGTTTCATGCCATACAACTGGTACACCACTTCGCTTGCCGAACTCGGTTTCATCGTAGTCCAGCTCGATGCGATGGGCACTTCCTATCGCGGCAAGAAGTTTGAGGAGGTTTGCTACAAGAACCTGAAGGATGCCGGATTCCCAGACCGTGAACTCTGGATCAAGGCTGCAGCCAAGAAATATCCTTATATGGATGCAGATAATGTAGCTATCTACGGCTGTTCGGCAGGCGGACAGGAGAGTACTACCGCAGTATTGCTGCATGGCGATTTCTACAAGGCTGCCTATAGTGCCTGCGGCTGTCACGACAACCGGATGGATAAGATCTGGTGGAATGAGCAATGGATGAGCTGGCCTGTCGATTCCAGCTACGTGGAGTGCAGCAACGTGGAGAATGCCCATAAGCTGGAGCGCCCTCTGATGCTGGTGGTAGGCGAGATAGACGACAACGTAGATCCATCCAGTACCTATCAGGTGGTGAATGCCCTGCAGAAAGCCAACAAGGATTTTGAACTCGTGGTGATCCCTGGAGCCCATCATACCATGGGCGAACTCTATGGCGAGCACAAGCGCTACGACTTCTTCGTGAAGAATCTGCTGGGCGTGAATCCTCCGAAATGGAATCAGGTAAACTGCAAATAATGATGATAGGTTAATCTCTTGTCATTTTCTTTACTAAGAACTCTTTCTTTTGAATTTAATTTTGTAAATTTGCACCATCAATCGAAAAGACAAGAACAATGAAAAAGATTATAACAATCTTAGCAGCCGTCTTCCTGATGGCGATGGCGCCTGCTTTTTCCTGGAGCAGAAACATGGTGAGGGAGCCTCTGGTGCGTACCATCACGATGAACACGGGATTGCCGAGCAATGCCGTGAGAAGCATCGTGCAGGATAAGAATGGATTCATCTGGTTTGGTACCGATAACGGTCTCTGCCGGTATGATGGCTATCAGGTGCAGAATTTCTATAACCCGCAGATGCAGTTCGACCAGTATGTGAGTGCGCTGGAAGCCTGCGATGAAGGGCTGCTGGTGGGTACTTCCAAGGGTGCCTTCCTCTTTAATATTGAAACGGAGCAGTTTCAGAGGCTGAGTGATCAGATTACTTCCATCATCTCTTATTTTTCTATTGATGGAAATCGAAATGTGTGGGTTTCTACTCTAGGACAGGGACTCTTCAGATACAACCTTACAACCCACGAATGCCGTCATTATCAGATCAAGGGATGCAAGGGAGAAGTGGTGGCTACCCTGGTGGATGTCAACAACCAGGTATGGGCACTCTGCAATCATCTTCCTTCATCACTCGTCCGACTCAATAAGGCGAATGACAGCTTTGAGATGGTTCCTTTAAAGGGAGATGCATCCCGGCTCTATGGAATAGCCATGCTAGCCAATTCGGATGGAAGCATTCTGGTGGGAACCTGGAACGATGGATTGTTCCTGGTGGATACCGATGGTACTACCACTCAGCTGATCAATGCCTCCGTAAGCAATTCCGTGCATCACATCCACAAGCTCTATAACGATAGGAATATCAACGTGCTGATCGGTAGCGATGATGGATTGGTGGAATACGATATCCAGAAACGCAGCTGGAGAATGGTTTCGGAAGTGGATAATCCGAGCCGCAGTTCTGCCGAGCGATTCGTGTATAGCATCACTTCGGATAAGGAGGGCGGCCTCTGGATAGGAACTTTCTATGGGGGAGTAAGCTATATTCCTTCTCCTGCCATGAGAAACCGATTCGAGATGCATTCTGCCGGTACCGGCGGACAGAAAGGTAACGTGGTAGGAAGATTTGCCGAGGATGCCAGACATCGTATCTGGGTAGCTACCGATGATGCGGGAGTAGATTGCTTTGATCCGGCAACGGATAGTTTTGTTGATTTCCCGGGCAAGCAGGCTGTGGCACGGTATAATGTGCACGGATTGCTGACAGAAGGGGATGATCTCTGGATAGGAACTTATGGCAACGGAATCTTCAGAATGAGCTTGTCTTCCGGGGCGCTGAAGCCTTTTTCTGCAGCCGACGAAAACTTGAACAGCTGCTATTGCCTGTTCAGAGACAGCAAACGTCAGCTTTGGGCTACTTCTATGAGCGGAGCCTGTATGCTGGATGAGCAGAAGCAGATTTTCAAGAAAATGAAATCATTCGACAGCCTTACCATCGACATCAAGGAAGATAAGAAGGGCAACATCTGGTTTGCTACTCAGGGAAATGGACTCTGGTGCTACCGACGCAACAAGACTTGGAAGCAGTATCTGAATGATGCGAAGGATACCACCTCTATCTGCAGCAATCAGGTAAACTGTGTGCAGGAGGATGCTAAGGGAAGACTTTTCGTGGCTACGAATATGGGGTTGTGCGAGTTTCAGCCATCCTCTGATTCCTTCCGCCGCATCGCCATCGATGCGCCTAGTCAGGATTTTGCATCCATCATCATCAATCAGGATGAGATGTGGATCTCTTCTGACAAGGGTCTCATCAAGTGGATTCCCGGAGAACCTACGCTATTATTCAACCGTTATGACGGACTCACCTGCGACCAGTTTATGCCGAATGCCAGCCTGCTGGCTTCAGACGGCAAGGTGTATCTGGGTACTACGCAGGGATTCAATACCTTCTATCCTTATCAGGTAAAGATCAATCACGTGGTGCCTCCGGTGGCAATTACCTCTCTCGAGCTTTTCAACAAGCACGTGGAAGTGGGGTCTGAGAAATTGCCGGAGTCGCTGAACCACATCGAGCAGCTGGACCTCTCGTATGATGAGAATATGATCAATCTCTCGTTTGCGGCTTTGAGTTATGTTTCTCCGGAGAAGAACCTCTATTCCTACATGCTTGAGGGATTCGACAAGGAGTGGGTAACCACGAGCGAGCATCGTGCCACCTACACCAATCTTCCTGCCGGAACCTATACGTTCCGAGTGAAGGCTGCTAATAACGACGGCGTGTGGTCGCAGAATGAAGCCAAGCTCAAGATTGTGGTGCATCCGCCTTTCTGGTGGTCGTTGCCTGCCAAGATTCTGTATCTGCTGGTTATCGGCTGGCTCATCTGGTTCTATACCCAGTCGAGGGTGAAGAGAGAGAAGCGCCGCCATCAGGAGGAACTCGACCGTCTGGAGGAGAAGCAGGAGCAGGAGATGCGTGATGCCAGACTGCAGTTCTTCACCATGATAGCCCATGAAATCCGTACTCCGGTTACGCTGATTATCGGACCGCTGGAGAACCTGAAGGAGCAATGGCAGAAAATCAGCGGGAGTGTGAAGGATGGCGAGGCGATGAACCAGACCCTGAACGTGATAGACAGAAACGCCCAGCGACTCCTGACGCTTGTCAATCAGTTGCTCGATTTCAACAAGGTGCAGCAGAAGGGACTGCAGGTTCATTTCCGATTGCAGAATATTTCCAAGCTGATGCATGCGGTGGCAGAACGGTTCGAGCCAACCCTGCAGCAGAAGGGAGCCCGATTGGAGGTGGATTATCCTGCCGACGATTTTTCGGCAATCATCGATAGCGAGGCGATTACCAAGGTAATCAGCAATCTGATGACCAACGCCACCAAGTACACCCGCGATTACGTGCATCTCTCGTGCCGACTTGCCGAAGACGGCGAGCATTTCATCATCTCGGTAGAGGATAATGGTATGGGAATCAGTCCTGATGAGCAGGAGAAAATCTTTGCTGCCTTCTATCAGGCTCACGATAACAAGCCGGGAACTGGTATCGGACTCAACATCGTGAAGAATCTGGTGGAGGCTCATCACGGAATGGTTGAGGTGAAATCGGAAGAAGGAAAGGGCGCCACCTTTATCGTCACCCTGCCTGTAAACCAGGAAGATGCCGTGGTAGAGAAGGAGAGCGATGAGGCTAAGAATCCTATCTCAGAGGAGGATGAAACGATGATGGAAGCAGACAGAAATCCTGATGATGCATCAACCGCAGAGAATGCGGAAGATGCCCAGAAGGGTTATCGTCCTATGATGCTGATTGTGGATGATGACGAGGACATGAGAAACTTCGTGCAGGCACATTTCGCCAAGACGTATCGGGTGCTGACGGCAGAAGACGGCAAGCAGGCGCTGCGCATTCTGAACAAATGTGATGTAACGCTGATAGTGAGCGACTGGATGATGCCGGAAATGGATGGTCCGGAGTTCTGCCGTAGTGTAAGAACGAATCCGAAGACCAGTCATCTGCCATTCATCATGCTCACGGCAAAGACCGATGATGCCAGCAAGGCAGAAGGTATGAACTGCGGAGCCGACATCTTTATCGAAAAGCCATTTTCGATGAAGTATCTGGAGGCGAGTGTGAATCATCTGATAGAGATGCGCAGGCTGCTGAAGAGCAAGTTCTCGCATACGCCGCTGGAACCTATCCAGGAGATTGCACCAACCAAGATTGATAATGATTTTCTGGTGCAGATGGAGAAGGTGATAGAGGAGAATCTCTCGAATCCGGAGATGAACGTGGCGTTCCTGGCTGCCCAGTTGGGAATGAGCCGAAGCTCGCTGTTTAACAAGATCCGCGGTTTGGCTGATGTTACGCCTAACGAGATGATTCAGGTAATCAGGCTCAAGAAGGCTGCTCGCCTGCTGCGTGAGAAGCACTATCGCATCAGCGAAGTGAGCTACATGGTGGGCTTCAGCAGTCCTAGCTATTTCACAAAATGTTTCCAGAAGCAATTTGGCATGAAACCTGCCGAATTTGCTGAAATGGGATAAACGGGAATGGGATAAAAAAAGAAAAAGAGAACATTGCAAAACGCGATGTTCTCTTTTTTGTTTTTATTCTTTTTAATCAGATTATTTTTTTCTGAATCAGATTATTTCTTGGTGGCTCTGATGAAGAAGCCGATGAGGCAGATGTAGGCGATGAGCGAGCAGACCTCAGACATTGGGTTCGCCCACCAGCTTTCTGCGATGCTGGCCTCTACGCCGCCAAACTTCAGCAGGGCGCTGACCACACCCATCAAGGCTCCACCGGCAATGAAACCGCTGGCGATGAGTGTACCCTTCTCGCCACGCTCCGCATTCACCTTGGCATCCTTGCTGCGTGAAGTAACATACCAGTTGATGGCACCACCCACCAGCAGCGGAACGTTCAGCTCCAATGGAATAAACATACCCAGGGCAAAAGCCAGGGCTGGAATCTTGAAGTAAGTGAGCACGATGGCAATCACGGCTCCGATGCCGTAGAGAATCCAAGGTGCACCCACACCATTCATCAGCGGGTCGATGACCGCAGCCATCGCATTCGCCTGAGGAGCAGCCAGAGAGCCGGAAGCGAATCCGTAGGTCTCGTTGAGCAGCATCATTACGCCGCCCACGGTAGCCGCACTCACCAGGGTGCCGAGGAATTTCCATCCCTCCTGCTTCTTAGGCGTAGTGCCCAGCCAGTAACCAATCTTTAGGTCGGTAATGAACGAACCTGCCACAGAGAGTGCGGTGCAAACCACACCGCCCATAATCAGGGCTGCAAGCATTCCGCCAGGGCCTCTCAAACCTACAGCCACCATCACCACAGAGGCGAAGATGAGCGTCATCAGGGTCATTCCCGATACAGGGTTGGAACCCACGATGGCGATGGCATTGGCTGCCACGGTGGTGAAGAGGAAGGCGATGGCTGCCACCAGCAGGATGGCGATGACGGCGAAGAGCAGGTTGCCATCCATCACACCAAACCAGAAGAAGAGGAAGGTGATGAGGATAGTGACGAGCGATCCGATGGCGATAATCTTGAAAGAGATGTCGCGCTGGGTACGCTTCACGTTCTCATCCACATCGCTCTTGCCCTTCAGCTCCTTGGCGGCAAGTCCTACGGCGCTCTTGATGATGCCCCAGCTCTTGATGATGCCGATGATACCTGCCATGGCGATACCGCCGATACCGATGCTGCGGGCGTAGGCACGGAAGATTTCCTCCGGACTCATGGCACCTACAGTTTTCACGATGCTAGGATCCCAGGCACTCAGCACGCTGTCGTGGAAGATGACACTCATGCCTGGCACAATCAGCCACCATACCACGAGCGAACCCAGGCAGGTGAAGAATGCGTATTTCAATCCGATGATGTAACCCAATCCCAATACGGCTGCACCTGTGTTCACCTTGAACACGAGCTTCGCCTTGTCGGCAAGGTCGCATCCCAGACTTACCACACGAGAGGTGAAGTTCTCGTTCCACCATCCCAGACTGGCTACGATGAAGTCGTAAAGACCACCCACCAGTCCGGCGATGAGCAGGGGTTTAGCCTGGTCGCCTCCCTTGGCTCCGCTCACCAGCACCTGCGTGGTGGCTGTAGCTTCAGGGAACGGATATTTTCCGTGCATGTCGCTTACGAAGTACTTGCGGAAAGGAATGAGGAACAGGATTCCCAACACGCCTCCCAGGGCAGAAGCCATGAAAATCTTCATAAACGAAGTGGTCATTTCCGGATATTTAGCCTGCAGGATGTAGATGGCTGGCAGGGTGAAGATGGCTCCTGCCACCACGGCACCCGAGCAGGCTCCGATGCTCTGGATGATGACGTTCTCGCCCAGTGCCTTGCTGCGCTTGGTGGCGGTGCTTACGCCCACGGCGATGATGGCGATTGGAATGGCTGCCTCGAACACTTGACCCACCTTCAAGCCCAGATAGGCTGCGGCGGCAGAGAAGATGACGGCCATCACGATGCCCCAGGTCACCGACCATCCGTTCACCTCGGGATAAACCTTGTCTGGCGACATCAGCGGCTTGTATTCCTCCCCATCCTTGAGTTCGCGGAATGCGTTCTCGGGGAGCTGCAAATTATCTTTTTCTTCCATTATTTATTGCTATGAACGATGGATTATTTTTCTATTCTGATGATGTATTCACTCATGAAGCTGGCACCTGGCTGCAGGCTGTTCATCATGTATTTATCCTTGAACTCGCCGGTGTATTCAGCCCAGTCGCATGTGCCGAACCAAGGTTCGATGCAGACGAATGGAGCGTGGTTGTCCGGATTCCAGACACCTACGGCTGGAGTCTTGAACTCTACGGTTACGTGTGGCTCGCCCTTCTCGTTGAGCAGGGAAATCTGCTTCACCTGACTCTTGTCGAAGATGTAGGCATCGTCTGCGAATGATTCGTCTGTTACCTCCAGGATACCGTTGTCGGTCTGAACAGTCTCGCGAGCGTTAGGGTCGATGCAGCCTCCGATGGTAGCGAAGAGACGGGTAGGAGCCTCGTTGTCGAGCTTGAGGAAAGCCTTCAGCTTCTCTCCCTTCTTGCAGCCTGGTACCTTGAATGCAGGGTGACCGCCAATCTGGAAGTAGATGACCTTGTCGTCGGTATTCTCAACGTGCCAGATAACGTGGAGTTCGTTGCCGGCAAGGCGATAGGAAACGGCGAGGTTGAAGTGGAATGGATAGTTCTCGAAGGTCTCCTCGTTGTCGATGAGGGCGAAGGTAAGACGGTCGCCGGTCTTGCCAACGAGCTTGAAATCTACGAACTTGCCGAAACCGTGACGTGGCAGGGTGTACTCCTTGTCGCCGATGCGATAAACGCCCTTCCACAATCCGCCAACGATAGGGAAAAGGAGAGGAGACTGGCCGCCCCAGAATTCCTTGTCGCCATCCCAGAGATATTCGTTACCATCAGCATCCTTGATGCTCTTGAGTTCTGCTCCGTGCGCTGAAATTTCAACGGTGAGCTGATCGTTTTTAATTTGTTCCATAGTTACAAATGTTTATTGTTTAGTATCATATTGATTTCTGCTTTGCTACATAATCTTTGCAAAGATACGATTTATTTTGATAAAGAGCAAGAATCGGGCTGATTTTCTCAAAGATGGCAAGAGATTTATACGATTTTGTTAGTTTATCTCGAAAAAATGCCGTACTTTTGCAGCTCGAAATAATTTCTCAGAATAGATTCTCGAAATAATTTCTCAGAATAGATTCTCGAAATAAATTATCAGAATAGATTCTCGAAAGAAATGATATTATATAATAAGGTATAAGAAAAAACTTAGTAAAATAAAAAAAGCATTTTTAGTTCAATGACAAGCAGTAATAAAGTTAAGGGCTTTGCGGCGGGTGTTATAGCCGCTGTGTGTTATGGTACCAATCCTTTGGGTACGTTGGAACTTTATGGGGATGGATTCAATTCCAGTTCGGTACTCATCTACCGCTATCTCCTGGCTGTGGCGATGTTTGCCATGGTGATGCTGTTCCGCAAGGAGAGTTTCAAGGTAAAGTGGGGACACTTGATCCGACTCGCTACGCTGGGTTGCATGTTCTCTCTTTCTTCTGCCACACTCTATGTGAGCTTCCACTACATGGCGGCAGGTATTGCCAGTACCATCCTCTTTGTCTATCCGATCATGACGGCGATTCTGATGACGGTATTCTTCCATGAGAAGGTGACGTGGTCCACCACCCTGGCTATCCTCCTGGCAGTATCGGGTGTGGGCTTGCTTTATCAGGGCGATGGGAACGATAAGTTGAGCACGGCTGGTTTTGCGCTGGTGATGTGTTCTTCCCTGCTCTATGCGCTCTACATCATCTCCGTGAACCAATGGAAGAATCCGGGAATGTCGAACATCAAGTTCACCTTTTACATCCTGTTGTTCGGACTCATCACGATGTTCATCTATTCGTTTATTGCAGGCGAGAAGATTCAGATGCTGCAGACTCCTATGCATTGGCTCTATGCTGTCCAGCTGGCGTTGTTGCCAACGGTACTGTCGCTCTTCTTCATGACGATTTCCATCAATCTCATCGGCAGTACTCCTGCTGCCATCATGGGAGCGTTGGAGCCTGTAACGGCAGTTATCATCGGCGTCTGTATCTTCGGCGAGAGTTTCTCCTTCCAGCTTGCCATCGGCATCCTTGCTATCCTGGCAGGTGTAACCATCATTATCGCCCGAAAGAAATAATGCATTCTCTTAAACAAAAAAATAATGCATTCTCAATTTTAAAGAGCAAGAACTTTTATTAGAAATAAAAAAATGAAGGCTGCCTCCGCAATCAAGTCGGAGACAGCCTTTTTAGATTGAATTACAATCTTCCCTTTATTTTATTCTTGTGTTCAGCACGCCTTTGTTTTTTTAGCTCAGTACGCCCTGAAAGGGCAGAAGCTCTTAGCCCAGGGCACCGCCCTGGGTAATTATGGACGCAAGCCTGTCGCCCTGAAAGGGCAAAAGCTTTCTATCCTTTTCCGATTCTATCTCAGAATATCCTTCAGCGCAAAATTGGCGAGGATGCTGGTGCTCTGGCTCAGCATGCGGATGAACTCCTGCGCCGAGTTCTTCATGTACGCATCCTTCAGGATGTGGATGCAGCCATCCATCTCGTTGTCGGCAGCATCTATCGGAATCGCTCTCATGCCTTTCTCCAGGATGGTGGTGGATTCTGAAAGAACCGTTACCAGGTTGCTGCGATGCAAGAGGTCGAAGATGATGTTCACATTATTCACTTCTACCATGATCTTGAAGTCGAGATCCTTGCCCTCTATCAGGTAATCGAAGGCGTTGCGAGCCTGCAGACCCTTGCATGGAAGGATGAGGTCGTAGCGCTCCAGCTCTGAGAGCTTGATGGATGAAAGACGTGCCAGGGGATGGTTCTCGTTCACGATTGCCGCCAGACGGTTGCTGAAGATGGCACGGCTGTCAATCGCCTTGTCTGTCTTGATTGGCTTGAAGGCAAGCACAAGGTCGAGTTCACGCTTCTTCAAACCATCCATCAGTTCCTGCATCGAACGGTACTGGATGTTCAGCTTCACGTGAGGATAAGCATGGAGGAAGGCGATGATCGTTTCTGCCATGATGTTGCTGAAGGAGTAGGTGACGCCGATGTTCAGTTCGCCGGTGAGCATCTCCTTCAGGTCGTTCATGTGGTCAACGCATGCCATGGTGCAGTTTACGGCATTCTGGGCATAGGGAAGAAGCTCCTTTCCTGCCTCGGTGAGATAAACCTCGTGCGAGTTACGTTCGAAGAGCGGCAAGCCTATTTCCTGTTCCAGATGCGAAATCTGCTGCGAGAGGGTACTCTGCGTGATGTAGAGCTTGCGCGATGCCTCCGAGAAATTGAGCGTCTCGGCTACCTTCAGAAAATATTTGAGTTGTCGTATTTCCATTTTCCTTTTTTCACTAGTCTTATAATTACGCGTGCAAAGATAAAACTTTTATTTTAATTAGCCCTGCTTTCAGGCAAAATAATCAGATAAATCCTGTAATCTGTGAGAGATGAAAAACAATCTTACTTGATTTCCACTTCGTGCAGATCCACGAATTCGCCATTCTTCTTCTTTCTCTCCACCAGCATGTTGAGCAGCTTGCGCTTGCGGTTGTCGGCGATGAAGCGACGGAAGAATACATTAGGAATGGCAACACCCAGGGCGATGCAGATGATGGCGAGCGATGCCTTGATCAGGTTGTTCATTCCCACGGTTACCTCGCCTACCACACCGTGCATGTCGATGAAGGCAAACAGGGCACGATACATCAATACCCCAGGTACCATTGGGATGACGCTAGGAATGGTGATGCACTGGTGAGGGGTGTGGAACCAGTGGCGTGCCTTGATCACGATGACGCTGATGAGCGCAGAACCGGCAAGCGAACCGATGCTCAAGCCCATGTCGAGACCGATGTTGCCATTGGATGGACCCAGGTTCACGAAGTTGCGGAAGCAAACGGCGATGATGCCACCCACAGCCACAGCTGGCAACAGTCTTCTAGGAATGCTGAAGATGGTAGAGAAGCCCATCGCCGATACGGCTGCCGCAATGGCGAACTCCCAGTATTCGTGGTGAGGAGTCATCGTAAGATCTGTCACGAAGTTGTCGATGTGGCAAACCTGGATGGCGAAGGCAATACCGAACGCCATGGCAAAGAGCATGAGCAGGGTGTTCAGGGCGCGGACCATACCCACCTCGATGTAGCCGTCGAGCATGTCGCTCACGAAGTTAATCAGCGGAACTCCCGGCACGATGAAGAGGGCGCACGCCATCAACGGGTGCCAAGGGGTATCTGAATGCATGAAGCCTGGAAGGGCGGCTGAGATGGCTGGGTCGAGCGAAAGGAACGAGGTGAGCCACGCAATCAGCGTTGCCACGAATGCCGAAATTCCGATGGCCACATAGTTGTTGCATCCCTTGGTAGGCAGGAACATTCTCAGGCGGAAGCCCAGGATGGCTGCCAGGGAACAGAAGAAGAACGCTGGCCAGTCGCAACCGAACTGAATACAGAATCCGCCGCAGGCAAATCCGCCGCCTATTGCCACCTGCCATGGGGTGAAGCTGCGTGGGGTAGTCTTGATGTCGTTCAATGCCTGCTCATACTGTTCGAGCGAATAGTTTTCCTTGATGGCTGTCCAGGTGAGCTTACTTACCAGCGAAATGGAAGTAAGGTTGATGCCGTGCTTCTCACAGCGCTGGAACTTGGAGAAGGAGTGTACCTCGTCGCTATAGTTCACCATCAGCACATTCCAGTTGATGTAAAGGTGCATATAGCGTTCGTCGAGTCCGAGGAAAGCTGCTGCACGCTTCATCGTTCGCATGATGCGTGATGTGTCGGCAGCACTCTCCATGAGAATGCTACCGGTGCGTAACAACAGGTCGAGTTTTCTTCTCAGTTCTGTTTCTGCTATTTCCTTGCAGTTGCAGTTGTCAATGCCTTTCTCTGCGCAGTCGCAGATCTTAATGTTTTTTTTTTCCATATATTTTATTTATCCGAATACAAAAATGATAATCTGAATGGTTACGATTCTGAGGAACATGGCAAATGGATAAACATTCGCATAGCCCACAGATGGTGCATCTGCCGAAGTCTGTTCACGTACGTAAGCCAGGGCAGATGGGTTGGTGTTGGCGCCTGCCAATACTCCGAGCAATGTGTAATAATTGATGTGGAACACGTATCTTCCGATGATGCCGCCCACCAGGATTGGAATCATGGTGATGGCAATGCCGTAGAGAATCCAGGTCATTCCACTTTCTGAAGCCACGGTCTGGATAAACTGTTCGCCGGTGCCCAGTCCCACGCAAGCCAGGAAGATGCAGATGCCTATTTCGCGGAGCATCAGATTGGCCGAGATGGTGTTGTAGGTAACGAGGTTGTACTTCGGACCGAAGTAACCTATCAGGATAGCAACTACCAAAGGGCCGCCGGTCAAACCGAGGCGCAGGTTCTCGTTGATGCCTGGGATGAAGAATGGGATGTTTGCCACGATGCAACCCAGCATGATGCCCAGGAAGATAGGAATCAGGTTAGGGTAGTTGAGGCGCTTCATCTGGTTACCCAATACTTTCTCGGTATGAGCGATGGCAAGTTCGGTACCCACCACGGTAACACGGTCGCCCAGCTGCAGCTTCAGCTGTGGAGTAGCAATCAGATCCACACCGTTGCGGTTTACTCGGGTAATATTGGCGCCGAGGTTTGAACGAATCTGCAACTGGCTGATGCTCTTGCCGTTGATGCCTGGCTTGGTGATGCGGATGCGGCGGGTAATCAAATCCTCGCCAAACTTCTCCTCGCTCACCTGAACCTTCTCGCCGAGCAGGGCGATGACTGGCTCTTCTACGGTAGGGTTGGCTACAATCTGCAGGATGTCGCCCTCGTTGATCTTGGTCTGTCCGTTTACCACCTCATCGTGCTTGTCGCTATCTTTGCGGATTATCTTTGAAACCATGAAGTCGCGTTTCAGTATTTCTCTCATCTGCTTGATGGTGTCGCCGAATACCATCTGGTTGGTCACCTTTACAGAGAAGGTGTTCAGGGTCATCGCCTCGAGGTGTCCCATACCGCGCTTGGCATCCGCTTCTTCTTCGCTCTTGTTGATGCGCAGCGCATACCTTAATATAATAAAGGAGAGGATGACGCCGAGCACACCCATAGGGTAGGCGATGGCGTAGCCGGCTGCGATGGATGGAGCATCGATGTGGCGCAGGTCGCTGAATGCCTGCTGGGCAGCTCCGAGTCCAGGGGTGTTGGTAACGGCACCCGAGAGGATACCTGCCATAGAAGTGATGGATGTTCCCGAGAACGAGAAGATGGCGAGGGTGGTGACGATACTCAACGCTACCACGATGATGCTGAGCAGGTTGAGGCTCTTGCCGCCGTTCTTGAACGAAGCGAAGAAACCTGGTCCTACCTCCAGACCGATGGAATAGACGAAGAGAATCAATCCGAACTCCTTGAGGAAGTGGAGCAGATGCTCATCGAGATTGAGAGAGAAGTGACCGAAGATGAGGCCGATGAAAAGAATCCATGCCAATCCGAGAGAGACTCCCTTTACTCTCAATTTTCCTAAACTCAAACCCAAGGTGATGACCAACGCCAAGATCAGCACGGAGTGGGCTACTCCGCCTCCCCACAGATCAGGGAAGCCATAAAACAGATTTTTTAAGATATCCATGTTCTTATATTAAACTATGTTATTGATTTTTACTATAACCGCATTTCTCTGATTTTCGATTGCAAAGGTATGGATAAAATCGAAAGCAAAAAAGAATTGGTGTTGGAATGAGTCGATTTCTGCTATTGGGAATTTCGATAGAAGAAGGAGCGGATAAAGGGGAGAATGTAGCGCAAGAGAAAACATTTAGGCGAAATATGAGATTTTTCGGCATAAGATGGCAGCTTTTCGCAGAATTTGTTGTAACTTTGCCTTCACAAATGAATAATAGCGAATATACAATGGATAATAACAATAAGATGATAACGGATACTCCAAGAGAGAAGGAACTGGAGACCAGAGACGAGCTCTTCCTTGCCGAGGTAAAGGACAAGCGGGTGGCTGTGCTGCTTTCGGGCGGCGTGGATAGTTCGGTAGTGGTGTGGGAGTTTGCCCGACTGGGCCTGCACCCTGACTGCTTCTATATCAAGATAGGACCGGAAGAAAAGGAGGAATGGGACTGCTCTTCAGAGGAAGACCTGGAGATGGCTACTGCCGTGGCACGCAAGTATGGCTGCAAGCTGCAGGTAATTGACTGCCATCAGGAATACTGGAACGAGGTGACTCGCTACACCATGGATAAGGTGAAGGCTGGATTCACCCCGAACCCTGATGTGATGTGCAACAGGCTCATCAAGTTTGGTGCCTTCGATGAGAAGATGGGCCACAACTACGACCTCATCGCCACAGGTCATTATGCGCAGACCGAAACGGATGAAAACGGCGATAAATGGCTCGTCACGAGTCCTGATCCTGTAAAGGACCAGACCGATTTCCTGGCTCAGATAGAGAGTTGGCAATTACGAAAAGCGATTTTCCCTATCGGTCATCACATCAAGAATGAAATTCGTGAGATAGCAGAAGAGGAACATCTCGTTAATGCCAAGCGCAAGGATAGTCAAGGAATTTGCTTCCTGGGACAGATCAACTATAACGATTACATCCGCCGATACCTGGGCGAGAAACCGGGCGACGTGATAGAGATGGAGACGGGCAAGCGAATCGGCACCCACAAGGGCTTGTGGTTCCATACCATCGGCCAGCGCAAGGGGCTGGGCTTCGGCGGCGGACCTTGGTTCGTAATCAAGAAGGATGTGGACAGGAACATTCTTTACGTGAGTCACGGTTACGATCCTCAGACGGCGTACAAGAAGAATTTCCCGCTTCAGGATTTCCATTTCCTCACCCGCGAGGTGGCGATGCAGAAGGTAACGTTCAAGATTCGCCATACACCGGAGTATCATCCAGCCACTATCGAAAACCTCGAAGATGGCCGCTGGATGATACATTCAGAAGAGGCGATCCACGGCGTGGCTCCCGGCCAGTTCTGCGTGGTGTATGATGAGAATCATCATCGCTGCTATGGTTCGGGGGAAATTACTGTATAAATATAATAAGGTGGAATTGTTATTCAGCGTAATCCGATGAATAAATCTATGAAGAAACGAAAAAAGGATGTGTCATGCAGTTATGGCACATCCTCTTTTTTGTTATCCTTCTACGAGATTGTTCAGCAATCCCTGGCAGGCATCTTCCAGGAGCGTGATAACGAGCTCGAAGTCGCTGTAGTCGCCGTAGTATGGATCGGGCACGGTGGTGTATTCACGATGGTGGGTCAGGAAATCTGCCATGCGCACCACCTTGTCCTTGTCAGCCTGGCAGGAAGCCATGGAGGTGATGGCGCGGTAGTTCTCATTGTCCATTACTACGATGGTTTCGAATCTCCCGAAATCTGATTTCTGGAACTGTCGGGCGTGACTGTTGAAATTGTAGCCGTGCTCGGCTCCGCATTTTCTCATGCGGCTGTCGGGTAGCTGACCCACGTGCCAGTTGCCTATTCCCGCAGAATCGATTTCAAACTCATCTTGCAGTCCTGCTTTTTCTACCAGACTCTTCATGATGCCCTCTCCGGCAGGCGAGCGGCAGATGTTGCCCAGGCAAATGAATAATACTGTATGTTTACCTTTCTTTGTCATCATTTAATATTTAATGTAATTTAAAAATCTAATTATACCAGATATCCGTGCTTCTGCAGGGCTTTCATCACCTTATCCTTGTAAAAAGTTCGCACCAGCAGGATGAAGCCCTCAGCCTTCAGAGTGTATTTTCTGATTTCCGGGTCGGTGAGGATGACGCGTTGAAGCTCCTTGTCATCAGCAGGAATCTGAAGTAGGGTATATTTATCCTCCTTAACTTCCGTCATCGGATTGCATCGCTTTTCCAAATCCTTGAAGAATAGCAGCCAGTTGGCTGGTGGCTCCGGACAGATGTATTCCTTGAAGAGACGAATTCTGTTCGTGATGTCTTTCTTGCAGGTACAGCCATTCAGGAACGAATCGTAGCTAACCTTGTAAAGCTTCTTCGAGATGGATTTTCCTATATTGCTGAGAACCGAAGCGTATGGATTATCCTCCTTCAGCATTCTGACCATCAGATTGTCCTCGTAAACCTCAAAGAACTTATCTGGCTCTTTTTGTGTCTTGGGCTTCTCGTATTCCGTAGTCATGCTCAGGGTGTATTCGCCAAGTGGAGTAAGGCGCACGTATTTCAGCGTATCGTAATAGCACGAGGCATCAGGAGCCGGCTCCTTGTCGTAGGCAATCTCCGCTATGCCGAATACTGCCATCATAAACAGAAAGCCTTTGATGAATGGGTCGGTGAGCTGGCTGATGATGCTGTCGGCATAGATGTAATGCTCGTTATGCGTGTTGTAGAGACTCAGTTTCTCAAAATTATATTTGAGCATCCAGAGACATTGTATTTCCGGTCCCCAGTTGTAAAATCTTACCTTGTGGCAAACGTCTTCAGCCTTGAGCCATTTTTCTCCCTTTGCGAATAAACTGAGCGTGTTTAGGATGTTTCGGATGATGTACGATCCATAACAGTTTTCCAATTCTGTCTTTTTGAACCCCTTGATGTTCCAGAGAATGAGAGGTAAAAGATTGTCTGATATCTGGAACATGTCATCCATGAGTTTCTTGATGTCATTCTCTGTTGTGAAGTTTCTCGCTTTTGTCATAGTCAAATCCAGACCATAGATGTTGGCAAGCAGGAAGGAGGCTATCCGGTCACCTGACGTATTGGGAAAAAACTCCTTGACGCCTGTCATGCTGCTCACTTTCTTTACTGCAACTCCTGTACACTTGCTCGTTCCGAATTTTATCTGATTGGTTTGGAACAGCGCCTTCACTATTGGCAGGATGGCATGGATGGCTGCCTCTCCCTGATAGATAAGCAGCTGGTTGCCGGCAGGTAGGGCATCCCATGACTTCGGTGCATGATATTCGGGATGCAACACCTTCATGATTTCGAAAGATGCAAAGTCTTGGAGCTTGAGATAAGGTGCCCTGTTATAAGCATTATAGCCTGGACGTTCTGAATCGTAGCCCATTCTGTATTCCGTTGTAAACCAAAGTCTGAGATTAGGCAGAAGACCATTGGCGGTATTGTAATAATTCTCTCTTTTCGTAGTTCTTAAACTCTTGCCGTATATTTCTTCTGCCTTTTTTTCTGTCAGAAAATAATTGTCTGCTACAGCTTCCAGCAGGTTTTTCTCCTGTTCCGACATTTCTTCGTAGAAGAGATGGAAGTTGCGGTAGTAGTGCATGATGACCGCAAAGTCTATCAGGTCCTGCTTGCGCTTGCTTTGCTTTGAAAGGATGAGCTCGATGGCTTCCGGGCATTTTTCCTGATCATCCACATCAATATAATAGAGGCGATATTTTTTAGCAAAATCAACGAATCCGTCCAGATGGTCCTGTATTTCGTCCAGGTGATAGTACCTGAAATTCGCATCCAGCTTTAGATGCTCGTCTGCTGAGGGAAGGAAGATTTGTCTGGCAGGGCGCTCGTCGATGGCGGGCGTATTGGCAGGCGCTTCCTTCTTGTTTTTATCAGCCTCGCAGGAATCCGAAATCGGATTTCCAAAGAGGTCTGTTTGAATGGCTTTTTTCATTTTCTTTCTCTTTTTCTTTTAATATGAGTAAAGTTTCTTTTATCCCTGGAATGAAATCTGTTCATCCCTGGATGAAGAACTATTTATCCCAGAATGAAGTCGATGTCTTCCTCCGAAAGCTGCTTGGATGATAAGCTGTCGGCACCAATCAATCCCTCGAAGAGTTCTGCCTTCTTCTGCTGGAGAAGCTGGATTTTCTCCTCGATGGTCTGCTGGGTGATGAGCGAGTAGCTGAGCACCTTAGCCTTCTGCCCGAATCGGTGCAGGCGGTTGATGGCTTGTTCTTCGGCAGCCTTGTTCCACCATGGCTCGAAGATGAACACGGTGTCGGCGGCAGTAAGGTTCAGTCCCACGCCACCCGTCTTCAGCGTCATCAGCATCACCTTGCATTGTGGGTCGTTCTGGAATCTTTCCACGATACTGCGGCGGTCTCTCGTCGAACCTGTCATGCAGGCATAGTCGATGCCGTTCTGGTCGAGTATCTCGCTCAGTTCCTCGATGCCGGCGATGAAGTTGAAGAATACCACTACCTTATGACCGTTGGATACGGCTTCCATCAGCGAGTCGGCAAGCTGTTCGAGCTTAGGCGATTTGATGTGGCCGTCGCTCAGACTCTCCGGGATGGAGGCGATGCGGCGAAGCTCGTTCAAGGCCTGGAACATGACAAACTGCGATTTGCCAATGCCTTCGGCAGCTATGGCCTGATGCACCTGGGTGTAATAATACTGTCTTCTTCGCTCGTAGAAATCGTGCTGTTCCTGACTCATCTCCACGTAGAGAGTCTGCTCAATTCTGTCTGGCAAGTCCTTCAGTACGTCCTTCTTCAGGCGGCGAAGCATGAAGGGGAATATCTTCTTGCGCAGACTGTAGAGCGCATCCTTGTCGCCGTCTTTCTGAATAGGTGTAGCGTAGCGGCTGTTGAAGTTGTCGAGTGTGCCGAACATCGTAGGGTTCAGGAAGCGGAAGAGCGAATACAGTTCCGAAAGATTGTTCTCTACAGGTGTACCGCTCAGGGCAAGCCTATGCTCGGTATGGAGCAGCAGGGCGGCCTGGGTGGTCTGCGTGGTCATATTCTTGATGTTCTGGCTCTCGTCGAGAATCACATAGTGGAATTTTTCCTTTCTGAACTCCTCTATATTGTTGCGCACCAGGGCGTAGGTGGTTAGAATCACCTGGTGCTTCATTGCCTCCTTGATGTCGCGCTCGTTGCCATAATAGGTGTAAACTGATAGCTGAGGGGCAAACTTCTTCAATTCGTTCTGCCAGTTGAAGAGCAGACTTCTCGGCATTACGATGAGCGTTGGCTTCTTCTCGCCAGGATAGATGAGGGTAAGCGTACCGATGGTCTGTACGGTCTTTCCCAGACCCATGTCGTCGGCAAGGCAACCACCCAGGTTGTTGTCGTAAAGATACTTGATCCATTTGATGCCTTCTGCCTGGTAAGGGCGCAGCGTTGCTTGCAGCTTAGGTGTTTTCAGTTGCAGCTCTGCCAGGTGGTTGAATCCTTCGTACACCTCTCTGTGATGCCTGAAAGCCTCGCCCTCCAGTTTGCCGCTCAGAAGGTCTTCTATCTCCGGCAGGTCGAAGAACGAGATTTTTATTTTTCCATCTTTGCTTTGCTTTCCCTTCATTTGCTGGAAGATGCGTTCCAGCTTGCGCATGTAGGAATCCTCGATGATGCCGCGGTTGCCATCTGATAGCTGGATGTATTTTCTGGTGTTGTATTGTGAGAGCACCTGCTGTAGGGAGAAAGTCTCGTTCTCCACATCCAGCGTGGCATCGCCCTCCAGGAAGTCGATGCCCGACGAAAGGGTGATGTTGAGCTTCGGCTTGATAGGCTTCACCTTGTACTCCCGCAGCTTTTCGGCGCCCACCAGCTGGTAGGTGCGCAGCAGGGTAGGCAGAGCATTGATTAGGAAGGGACCAGCCGTTTCTTCGGGAATGATGAAGAGATTGCCTTCTGTATAGACATCCTTTTTAGCTTCCTTGCTTGGGGCAAACTTGTAGATTTCCTTCTTCAGGGCGGCGATGCCGGCTTCCATCGGAAGATGAGCCAGCCGCTTTACCTTGATTTTCTTATCCAGCGTAAGCGAAGCCACCCTGCTCAGGCCGAACTGCTGAACAAAGTCGAGCGGAAGTCCCTTCACCGATTCTACCAGTCGCAGGAAGAGTGTCTTGTCAGCATCAATCTTCTCGAATGAGAGCGAAGGGGTTGGAATCAGTTCATTTTCTGAGTATTCCACTTCGTAATCCTCGAAAATCACCTGTACGTTTTCTATGAAAGAGAAGAAAACGGAAAGGTATTGTTCCATTATGTCGATGGTGAAGCGGGTGGCAAAGAAGCTGAGCTGATGATAGTTGTCGCCGATGGAGGAGATGGGGTAGATTACATTCTTGTAAAGTACGAAACAGTCGGAGAGAAGAGTGATGAACAGCTGGTTGTTGACGTATTTTTTAGAGCTGTCGAATTCCTCATCGTTATCAGCAGAAGGGATGATGAAATGAGGTTCTATGTTGTTGCCGTATTTCTTGAGCACCAGTTGCAATACGGTGGAATCGCAGGAAACGCTGATGCTTTTTCCCTTTTCATCTACCAGGTTCTTGCATCTGATAAGCTGGTAGAGAAGGTGCGGGTTCTGGTTGAGACTGATGTCGCTGCCCCCGTTGTCGTTCCATGTGATTTGGAAAGCCATTTCTTCTCTGATGGCATCGATGCTTCGCAGAAGTTGTGAAACGTCGCCGCTATAGAAACGATAGTCAGCTTCCACGTGGTTCATTTTTTTATCTACGGGAATGATGAATGTATCGTATTCACCTTTTTTCAGCATAAAGAAAATCTCCTTACCCGTCATCAGCTTGCTGCCTTGGGGGGCGGTGATGGGAGAGAGTTTCTTGAATTGTGACAAGAATTCGTTCATGTTGCTATCTTGTTTTTATGTTTTATCTTGCTTGAAATGTTTTATCTTGTTTGAAATTTGAGCGCAAAGTTACCATAAATAATTGAGATATACAAGAGTTTTCTGATGTTTTTGGGAGAAATGATGGGATTTTTAGAATATGGTGTTTGGGGTCAAGTACAAAAATCCCGATAAAGAACAGGAATCTGTCTCTATCGGGAAAATTATCTAACTTCATCTGTAATCTGCTTTAAATTTAGAAAAATTAGCATTAGGTAGGTGAAAAAAGCGAGAAAAAGTAAGTATCTTTGCATCATATTTTAAAAATTCAAAGTTTTATAGCATGACAATAACGCTTATTATCTTAATCATTACGGTTGCCATGTTTATTTGGGGCAAGGTGAGAGCCGACATCGTGGCGCTCACGGCCTTGGCAGCACTCCTGGTTTTCGGAATTCTTACGCCAGCCGAAGCTCTGGCTGGTTTCTCTTCCCCCATCGTCGTCATGATGATCGGACTCTTCGTGGTGGGTGGAGCCATCATGCAGACCGGTCTCGCCAAGCTGACGGGCAATAAACTGATGGCACTCTCGCGCGGCAACGAAACCATCACCTTCCTGCTGGTGATGCTCGTAACCTCCTTTATCGGAGCCTTCGTGAGCAATACCGGAACGGTGGCCCTCATGATGCCTATCATCATGAGCCTGGCAGCAGGTTCGGGCATGCAGTCGTCGCGCTTCCTCATGCCGCTCGCCTTCGCCGGAAGCCTGGGCGGAATGCTTACACTCATCGGTACGCCGCCCAACCTGGTTATCGACGAGGTGCTTACCGAGGCGGGATTCAAGTCGCTCGCCTTCTTCTCCTTCTTCCCTGTGGGCATCATCGTCATCGCCATCGGCATCATCGTGCTCATGCCGCTCAGCAAAATCTTCCTCAGCAGGAAACAGAGCGGAAAGAAGAAGAAAACCAAGTCGCTCGACGACCTGGTGGATGAATACCGGCTGCTCGACAATCTGCATCGCTACATCGTGCCGGGCAGGCGTTCTGCCGCTGCCGCCAAGGATGAAAACGGCGAGCCGATGAACATCGTGGGAAAGACCCTGAAGGAACTCAGCATCCAGAAGAAATATGGAGTGAGTATCATCGAGATTAGAAACGAGAAGAAATCGAGACTCGGACTGGTGCAGGACGTAAACCAGAACATGGCGAAGAGCAGCAGTACCATTCAGGAGCACGACATACTATATATAATAGGTGACGAGCAGAAGATGCAGCGCTTTGCCCAGGATTACGGACTGAGGAGGATGAAGGACGTGAAGATTGATTTCTACGACCTGGGACTGACGGAAATCGTTGTGATGCCTACCTCCAACTTTGCCGGTCTGCGCATCGGCGAGGCCAACCTGCGCAAGCGATTCGGCATCAACGTGCTGGGTGTGAAGCGAGGCGGAGGTTCATCATCCTCTTCTTCGGAGGGTGGCAGAAGCGGCAACGAATACATCACGGATAATCTGATAGTCACCAAGCTGCACGTGGGCGACATGCTGCTGGTGCAGGGCGAATGGACCAACCTGGCGCATCTTACAGCCGACACCACCAACTGGGTGGTCTTGGATCAGCCGGAGAAGGCTGCCGATAAGGTTCTGCTGGATTACAAGGCGCCTGTGGCTGCTGCCATCATGCTGCTGATGATAGCCATGATGGTGTTCGATTTCATACCGGTGGCTCCGGTTACGGCGGTCATCATCGCCGGACTGCTCACCGTCTTTGCCGGATGTTTCCGCAACGTGGAGGCTGCCTACAAGACCATCAACTGGGAGAGCATCGTGCTGATAGCCGCCATGATGCCGATGTCAACGGCGCTGGAGAAGACGGGTGCTTCGGCATTGGTATCTCAGGGGCTGGTGGATAGCCTGGGAGCGATGGGACCTACGGCTCTGCTGGCGGGCATCTACTTCACCACTTCGCTGATGACGATGTTTATCAGCAATACCGCCACGGCGGTTCTCATGGCGCCTATTGCCCTGGTGGCAGCCCAGCAGGTGGGGGTGAGTCCATACTCCTTCCTCTTTGCGGTGACCCTGGGAGCCAGCATGTGCTTCGCCTCTCCGTTCTCCACTCCGCCTAATGCGCTGGTGATGAAGGCGGGTGGCTACACGTTTATGGATTATGTAAAGGTAGGTTTGCCGTTGCAGATCATCATCGGCGTGGTGATGACCTTCGTCCTGCCGCTGCTGTTTCCTTATTAATGATAAAAATCCCCAATCCGGGGCTCGCGATGGAGCCTTGGGATTGGGGATTCTGCGTATAAAGACTTAACAGAAAATAGAGAGTGGAATGGGAAAATGAGATTTGTAATCCTAAGATGTACGGTTACATATCTACATAATCTCCACCGCCTTCAGAGCCGGTATCGCCGGTATCGGTCTTGCCGCCCTCTGTATTACCGCCTTGGGTATTACTTTCCTCGGTATTTCCAGGCTGTGAACCGCCGCCAGGGTTATCGCCGTTTCCGGTGCCGCCAGGGTTAGTGCCGCCGCCGTTTGGATCCTTGTCTGGGTCTTCCACGTCACCGCTGTCGCCCGAAGTAACGTTCTTCACCACCTTGCCGTTGCGGTCGATGCAGGTAATCTGTATAGGAGTTCTCTGCAGCTCATCCTTGATATCCACGTTCGGAGTGAAGATCACTCGGCGGGCGGTGATGAGGCTGCCTGCCACCTCACCCACGGTAGCCACACTCTTGGCGCGCACGCCGAATCGCATGGTTCCCAGACCTGGGATAGCTACGGAATGGCCTTCGGTTGACCACGCCTTGATTACCTCTCCGGCAGCATCCCAGCACGCCTGCATCACGCCGCGGCTCACGCCACTTCTCAGGGCAGCTTCCTTAATCACCTTGCTCTCCGGGAGCTTGCTGTAAAGCTCGGTACTGAGCACGAAACGATACTTACCTTTCAATTCACCCACCTGGATGAGGGTTTCCTTTGCTTTCAAATTGATAGACATAATTACTTGAATTTTAAATTGTTAATACTCTGTAAACTTTTAACTCTTAACTCTAAACTGACTATCGTATGGTGATAGTAGGCACGAAGTGGCTAGAGTCGGCCCTTGTTGAGATATTGTTCTCCTGCTGCTGCCGCTGGTTCTTCCCGATCACGAGTCCCGCGGTACACGAGCTGGTGAGGAAGGTGACGATGGCAGAGCATACGGCCACGATGAGATACTTGATGAATGCTTTCATGTTCTGTTTCATAAGCAATACGATTTTTAAATGTTAATACTATCAATCCGGGCTTTCCCCCAGAAGCCTTTTTTCATTTTTCCAACTGGAGAAATATTTTTCTCCAACTAGGAAAGTGATTTTTAGCGCTTTCTGAATCACGATGCAAAGATACAAAAACAGCCACCATCAGTTGTGCGATGGTGGCTGATGCCGTGCGATGGCGGCACATTTTTTAAAAAAATATAAAATCAGTCTAAGTAATGACCTAATATCGAGACAATTGATTATATTTGCCTAAAAAAAATAGGAGGCATAAGCCTCGGTATAAAAAAATAAGCGTATGGAACAAGTAGGTTATAACAATATACATCTAGCTATCATGGCAATAGAGAAGGGAGCAAAAATGATGAATGTTCCTTCTAAAAACATGTATATGCGTTTGAAGAAGCAAGGTCTCATCCATAATTTCCTTTTGCCATATTATGAGGAATTACATACCCAAAGTTCAGATTGGGTTGCAAGAACTACGGTTGAAACACTCAAAAACTGGGAGATGGCACAATGAAATTATTCCATGGATCATACATGAAAATAGAATATCCTGAAATCAGTAAAGGGCGTACTAAAGTTGATTTCGGGCAAGGGTTCTATTTAACTGGCATTAAGTCGCAAGCAGAAAAATGGTCTAAGGTTATTGCTATCAGAAAAGGACCTGCCTTTCGGCCAATCGTCAATATGTTTGAATTGAACGAAGATTTGTTTAATCAGTCAGATTTTCGTATTAAAAGATTTGAAGAATATAATATAGAGTGGCTTCAATATGTTGTGGATTGTAGAAGAGGAGGTAATTTGCAAAAACAATATGACCTGGTAGAGGGTGGTGTAGCCAATGATAATGTAATCGACACAGTAGAGGATTTCGAAAATGGCAGAATTACTGCGGAACAGGCATTGGGACAGTTGGTGTATAAGCAAGTGAACCATCAAGTCTGTATTCGTAATCAGCAAATCATCGACAAATACCTTCAATTCGTTTCATCCTATCAAATTCAGAAATTATGAGAGACTCTGTACTTTGGCGTAAACAAAGCCGTATCGTGATGTTATTGGCAAAGAAGAAGAATATTACTCCAGAGCAAGCTCTTGATATCTATTATTCTTCAAGAACTGCCCAGCTGTTGTCTGATCCCAACACGGGGTTGCAGCTCATGAGCGATCAATATGTGCTTGAAGACCTTCTTGAAGAATTGGAAAAAAAGAGAAGTATCTGAAGCTTCCTGAATGTCATAAATGAGCCCCAAACGCCAGTAATCAATTGGGTGGCGCTTGGGGCTTGCTTATACTAAAGTACCAACTTTAAACTATCAACTTTAAACTCTAAACTATCAACTTTACCTCAGTTCGGGATAAGAAATAGTGCCTAAAAAAGTTGGTAATCTCCGATAT